>ERZ1034917.11-NODE-11-length-160260-cov-17.350445_pt1 | contig 160260 bp, 150 predicted proteins | sample MGYA00520605_ERZ1034917 | MGnify/ENA primary metagenome ERZ1034917 (study PRJEB33766, sample SAMN09781784) | gut metagenome | biome: gut microbiome | host: Homo sapiens | place: Madagascar | study: EMG produced TPA metagenomics assembly of the PRJNA485056 data... | reverse complement strand
ATCCTGCAAAGATGTCTAAATCAGACCCACTTGCCTATTTTTACACTCTAAGATTAATTAGTAAATTTAGAGTTGAGTTTAAGAAAAAAGTTATAAAATACAATCAAAAAAATCAATTTGATGGCGTGGCCATCTATTATAGGCAAAGATATAAAAATTACAAGAGAAACCATAAAAACAATCCTAGAACTAGAAAAGATTTGGTCGACCAAGTGATTGATCTGAGCGAAGTGTTCATTATGGATAATTTAACCGGAGTGAATGAGGTAAAGGCTGCTTTGGATTCGATTATAAATAAATTGAAAACTTATAGAGCTAAATTATCCTCGGATAAGCTTTCAAGTTTGAACGATGAAAACAAAGCCAACATCGTAAAGGTATATAAACAATGCTGTAAGATTATGAACGTAGTTTATAAAAACGTTTCAGTGTTAAAACGAGCTATTGTGAAAGCTGAATTTATTCTTATGGAAAGGGAACTAAAAAAATTATGCTTTGAAAGAACCGAGAAAGTTCTTCAAGAAGATACGAAAAAACGTAAGCTTGAAAAAATAGAAGAAACTTTAAGCAAAATATATATGAAGATATGTTTATTAGAAAGCCCCATTACCGCAAACGATTACAGGAATTGCATAAAAAATATAAGCGATATCCTTAAAAAATCGATAATAGAACTAAAGGATATAGTTGATAAAAATACACTTGAAAAAGATACTTATTACAAATTTTTTAATGAAATAATTTCGTGCTGTAATAATTGGAATCAAAAGGATGGGGAGCAAAAATTTGAGGAACTTGCTAAGGTTTTTGATGAACTCTTAGAATATGCTAGTAAGGAAAATGAAATAAAAATTGGCGGATATGCTTTTGCTACTGCTGATAATATGAGGTATAAACAATAAATTATGAAACGAGGTAATTTGAAATGGGTTTGATGGATTGGATAAGTGGTAATAGAAAGAAAAGAGAAGAAGTATACAAAATTTTACAAAATGCAAATGTTTTTTACAGAATGGCTGATATTAGAGAAAAAGGATGGAGGGTTTGCGCAGAGAACATTGATAATATGGAATGCGCCATGGCTTTTCCTATTCGCTATTTTACGTGTATTCAAAGGGTGTTTTGTAAGGTGTATTCTTTACTCAATGATAAAAAGCCCCAGAAGGAAAATAAAAGTTTGACATTTGTTGGAGAGGTAATAGTAGACATTGGTGTTATCATAAAAAAGTTAATTGATCAACTAAATTGTAATTCCGAAATAAAGGATCTAAGCAAAAAATTCCAAAAATTGAAAGTATCAGATTTTTCAAGTTTCAATCATGAAATTTTGAAGGATAGCCGTTCAATAAAGGTAATAAACTTGTGGGGTAAAAATTTAAAAAAACTATATTATTCATGGGCAGATTTTGAAGAATACATGAATTTGTTTACGATAAATGTTAATTTGCAAATCAATCAAATAGGGGATGCCAGATCTATAGACGTTGCAAAAAAACATTACGGAGCAATTGCTAATTTTGTTCAAAAATATGGGTGGATCTATAGGGATGAATTTAAGAAAAAAACCTTAAAAAATCAGAGAATTTTTGATATATCATTCAAGGCCGTTGAGGTGAATAACGTACAGTATTGTAGTATTAAAAACATTCAACTGGGGCCTAAAATTCATTTGGATTTTCCATCTGATATGACAGTTGAAAGTATGATAGAAAATTTGAATTTAATCAAAAATTTGGAGGGTGAAAGATATTCTAGAGAATTTAAAAGCTCAGTTAGTAAAGCCATAAGTAACATTGAAAAATTGCGCAGGCAGCAAGAGCAACCACAACAGTTTGAGCAGCAGCCTCAACAACCCGAAAAATCACATGAGGAACAATTTGAAGTAAAAAGCTCCGAATCAGAATTATTAATTGCCGAAACTTCGAAAGTTGAGAATACCAACGGATTAGATAAGCTTAACGAAAATCATAGATTAACGCCAGAAAAATCTAAAGATGAATTATCAGCGCCCGAACTTGGAACTGAGACAAAGTCGAATGATACCAACCCTGAAGAAAAAGCGCACGATTCAGAGCAGGAACCTCAAGATGATCAACTAAACGATGAAATCAGCAGGGATGCGAAGGACGTATGTGACTTTTCAAAGGACGCTTTAGATTATCTGGAGGATATTCGTGACGAAATAAAACCTGTTTTAGACGGCCTACAGGCCGAGAGATATGAAATTTCTTGTGATGCTATAGATGAGAATTTTATTGACGCCTTAAACGATTTGTATAATAAGGCCTGGGATGCTTATGATGAGGCATGGAAGGTTCTAAAACCGTTAAGGGGAATATACGAAGACAATGAGGAAAATGTAAGTACTAAGGCCCGAGAATGTTATGATAATGCGGAAGGGCTTTTTGGAAATGCCGAAGAAAGGTTGAACAAATTCAAGAAAGAACAAAATGACAAGTTTTCAGAGGCTATAGAAAAAAAGATCGAGAATTTTAGAGTAGCGATCTCAAGTTTACGAACAGACTTAAACAAAGCGAGAAATTTTTCCCAAACCTCGGACGATGAAGCTTTGAAAATTTTGGAAAAAGCTCAAGACAATGTAACAGATATATTTCAAAAGTTTATTAAGTTTATAAATATTGTTAATATAATATACAAATTTGTAGGTAGTCTCGAGAAAAAATATCGTGAAGTAATTATTCCAGGTTTAAAGAAACAAATTTTGAGTATTTCAGAGGAAATAGGAATAGAAATGCGCAATGTTCAAGGAGCAATTACTCCCCCAGAAGGTGTGAAAGAAGTTACACCTCCAGATTCTCCTACCGAAACACAGCCGGTAATAGAAACCTACGATGATCTAAACAATCAAATCATCACGAATTTGAATAAGGTACGTGACCTTTTAAATAACGTTTTCAATCATCTGAATAATGTTTATAACAGAATAAAGCCTGTTTTAAGGGGGCTACAGGCCGAGGGATATGAAATTTCTTGTGATGCTATAGATAAGGATTTTATTGACGCCTTAAACGATTTGTATAATAATGCCGTGGATGGTTATAATGAGGCATCTGATGCTATGAAATTGTCAGGTGAAATGTACAAAGACAATAGGGAAAAGGTAAGCACTAATGTCCGAGCACTTTTTTGTAGCTTGGGAAAGGCTTTGGGGAATATCAGCAAAGAGTTTGACAACTTCGATGGAGAGCAAAGCACCAAGTTTTCAGAGGCTATAGAAAAAAAGATCAGGAATTTTGAAGTCGCGATCTCAAATTTACGAACAGATTTAAATAAAGCGAAAAATGCTTTCGAAATCTCGGACGATAAATCTTTGGGGATTTTGGTAAAAGCTCAAAATAATGGCATAGATATGTCTCAAAAGCTTAGTAAGTTTGAAAGTATTGTTGTTATAATGTATGACTTTTTAGATCTCGAGGAAAAATATCGTGAAGTAATTATTCCAGGTTTAAAGAAACAAATTTCGAGTATTTTAAATGAAGTAAAAAAAGAAATATGCAATGTTCAAGAAGCAATTACTCTCCCAAAAGGTATGACAGAAGTTACACCTCCAGATTCTCCTACCGAAACTCAGCCGGTAATAGAAACCTACGGTTTAGATCAGAAAATTCAAAAAAAAATAAAAAATGTAAATACCTATCTCTATGAATGTAAGGGTTGTATAGAGTACATTTATGTGTTAGTGAGTGGTATTGTAAAGGGGCTCCTCCAGGATAATGGATATGAAATTTCTTGTGATGTAGATGATGATTTGGTAAACACCATAAATGAGCGTTATAATTCTGCTTTACATTTTCAGAGAGACGCGAAGAATGAAATGGAATCTATAGAAAAAAACAAAGACAAGGTAAACATTGAAACTTTAAAAGCTTATAGTGCCGCTGCAAGCTGCTATAGTGAAATCCTATGCAGGCTACATGACATCCCGGAAAATAAACTTATGGTTTGTCTTTCGCAAGCCATAGAGGATAAACTTAATGCAATTTATAAAGTAATAAGAGGAGAAACAGCAGCGCCCGAAGGTACTGAAAAACCTTTAAGCGCCAGCACAAAACTGGATGAAAATAAAATATTTGAAATTCTGGATAAGATTTCTAAGATAATTCTTGTCGAGAAAGTGTTACGGCAAGGAGAAAGTAATTGCGTATACACTACTGAGGCAGTTGATACTTTAAAGGAAGATTTGAGGGAAAGAGGAGAGCGTATTTTTAACGATATATATGGTGATTTAAGACAACTATGTAAACAACTGGAAGAGGCTGTAAGAGACATTAGTGTAGAGAGTGTAAAAACTGTAATTTCCTGCAATTCAAAAATAGAATCTAAATTAAAAGAAATGCGCCACTTGCTGGAAGAACTAAGAACAATACACGATGAAAAAGTAAATTTTATATTTACGATTATGGAAGATAACGAAACCCAAATGATTGAATCGATAACAGTACTACAGAGACGTATAGTGAAGTCGATTTCAGAAGTTCTAGCAGAAAATGAACTCGCATCTCAAAAGGTTAATTTTAATATTGCAAAATTAGCAGTAAAGGTTGAAGAAGCGTTTGGTCAAGTAAATAGTGCGAAAGTTTCTAAATGCCATTCCAAAGCGCTTGAATATCAACATCAAATCGAGAAATTTTTGAGCGAATCAGAAGATATTTACAATAAAGTTAGTTATTTGGGAAGTGTTCCTGAATTTTCAAATGACTGCAATAGGTGGAACACAGAACTCGAGAAAATTCGTTCTGTGAAGGAAACCGTTGAGAAAGAGGTTAAGGGAATTGAAGAATATGTCGAAAAAACTAAAAAAGCTGGTGAAATAATAAAGGAATTAGAAGAAATTGAACAACGTGTTACAGAGGAATCACGTAATTTGGGCACGGCAACGATAGATGAAACGGTAGAGGAACTCACACAACAATTAAAAGAGAAACCTTCACTAGAAAAATGTTTAGAAACTTTAAGGGGGAAAACTAGAAATGTTGGGAACTTTATGCAAAATTGGAATAATGAACTAGTTAAAATCAGCAAATTGGAGTGTGAGTATAACAAAGTCGTAAATGATGCAATCGAATCCACCAATGAAAAGATAAATGAAGAAATGGAAAAGGCTAAACTATTAATAGGTGGGTTTAATGTTCTAAGAATGATGATAGAAAAGAAAATAAAGAAACCGCTCACGGACCCCAGCTCCGATGATGATTACGATGATTACGATGATTCTGGTAATTCCGGTGATTCCGGTGATTCGGGCTCGAGTGAGGAGGCCTCGGAATATTCTGCTAGTACCGATGAAGAGGATATTGACGAACCTAGTGAGGACGATTTAGATAACGAAACAACTGATGAAGAATGAAAAATTTATTTGGTATTGACAAAAATATTTATACATGATAAATTTAATATAGCTTGTATAGCTAATAAATAAAAATTTGAAAGGATGAGGTAAGATGTCAAGTAAAAGTCAAGAAGTTTTTGAAGCCTTAAAGAAATTAGATAGTAGATATTCTGTAACAAAGTGTCTTAGTGATGGGCAATTGTTGAGTAAGAGAGATGTAGATTCCAGATGGCAAAGCGGAGCAACTGAAATAGCAAATAGTTTGAATGCTATATATAAAGCTCTTGCAGAAATGGAAAAAAGTTTGACAATAGCAGCAGGAGCCAATGCTAAAAAGAGTGCAAGTTTGAAAGTTCTTGAAGGAATAAGAAAAGCTTTATGCGATGGAAAGATAAGCGGTAAAAAACTTCCAGAAATTTATAAAATTGCAAAAGAAGCTAGCCGGGCATTAAAAGGCGTGGGAAGAAAAAGTTTTATTTTACATCCTACGGCATCACTTAACAGTTCAGAATCCATAGGTCTACTTAATATGTGGGGCAGAAAGCTATTTGCTATGGTTTCAGCATGGGAAAAATCGGCCAATTTAACTACTAAAAAAATGACAGCTGGTGTAAAGGATTCACTAAGAAAAATTTTGAATAAACCAACTATTGAAAAAACCATAAAACATTTGAATGAAATTCAGGCTAAAAAGAATGAATACATTGCTTATTGGGATTTGATCAGAGACACTGATGATAGCCAAATAGTGGTAACTACATTTTCAGACAGTAGTTTTGACATAGAAGGAGGCTCTAATCTCAATGGTAGATGGAATCTTACAGAAACAACTTTAACCGGTGAAGATGCAAAAACCAAAATTTTAAAAGAATTAAACCAACTGAAAGAACTGCTTGCTGAAGACGGAGGCAGTGTAAGATACTCTAAAGACTTTAAAGATTTGGTTGATGCTGTAATAGAATGCGTCAAAGGAGAGGAGGTTACTGGAAGCGGTAAAATAACTGCTAAGATGGGTAAGGAAACTACTAAAATCTTAGGAAAACACGTAAATGATGCAAGTCGTGTCGTGAGAGAATTGCAAGATCGAGTAGCAAAAGTGGATAAAGTAGTGCCAAAAATTAAGGAAGCTAAAAAAGAATTGAAAGCAAAAGAAAATGCTTTGGAAAAGGCAGTTGGTGGAGTAAATAAAAAGAAACCAGAAACTTTAGTGCCCGTAATGAAAGCTCTAAAAGAATTAAGCATTGCCAACGGTAAAGTTGAAAGTGCTTTTAGTAAATTTCAAAAGGGAGACACAGCTACGACAATTTATGATGATTTAGAAGAATTGCGTAAAGAGTTTGTTGAAAAAGTTCAATTCGTGCCAACCGAAGTTCGTGCTAAAGAATTAGCAGGAGACCTCTTTACTGTGACCAAAATACCTAGAGCTAAACGGAAAAATGAAACTATATACACCTTGAAAGAAACCCCAAAACTATTAAAAACAATAAAAACAGGAAAAGAAGGAGCAAAATTAGTTTCTTCTGAAAATAAAGATAGAGAAGCAACTAAAAAAGTAGAAACAAATTCAATGATTAAAGTATCGAAACACCTAGGAATTTTGGTAGGCGATTTATGCAGCAAAGTGGACGCTGGCGATAGCGATGGTTTAACAAAATTGGGAAATGAGTTGGGAGATTTATCGATTTCAGCGGGTGACATTTCCTTAAAGGCAGACATGAAAACTTTAGATGATAAAATTAGTAACTATAAAAACACCGAAACCGCTTATAATAATTTCTATATTTCAAAAGGAATAAAAGATCTTGAAAAGGAATTTGAAAGCCTACAAGAAATTTTAGGAATCATTAGTACAATGGAGGGTGATAGTAAAAACAAAAGTTTTGACGACGTAAAGACAAAGGCTAAGGGATGGCTAGCTAGCATTCAGAGCAATAAAAAAGCTTTAGATGATACTCTGAAAGCGGTTTGGAACACTAAACTAAAAGTTTTTGAAGAAGCAAAAAAAGCACTCGAACAAGCTCGAAACGATAAAAGCGAGGCGGAAAAACTCTTAGCAGAAGCGCAGGAAGTAATTCAGGAGGATCAAACCATAAAAGATACCAAAGGTAAGCTCAAAAACACTGAAAAAGCTATTTTAGAGGCTGAAAGAGCTATAGTGGAAATTGAAAGTGAAATTAGCAAAGGAAATGGTGCAGTTGCTATTAGTGCTGCTTTGGAAAAAATAGCTAATGCCAAAAGTTTAGCGGCAGAAGCTAAAAGTCTAGCAGTCCAAGCAGCCGAAAAAGCCCGAGCAATCCAAGAAGCCAAAATTGAAGCAGCCAGAATCAACGCCCAAGAATTTATCGATAAAGCTCAGAGGGCTATCAATGACGCTTTACAAAAAGGAGTCGACACTATTCAGCTGCAGCGAGATCTCAATAATGTCCAGAAAGACTTAAATACCGCTGTAACCAAAGAAGATATTCAAGGAATCGCCAAAGCAGGAGATGCGGCTGATAAAATCGGGAATTCAACCCACAGAGAACTCGCACTAAACGAACCAACTAAACAAAACTCTGAAAACGTACGCAAGAAGGCTAAAAACGCCCTAGCTACCGCTAGAAAATCCATTGAAAGTGCCAGCAAAAGCGGCGTTGATGTCCAGGAAGCTAATAAATCTTATGAAGAAGCCGCTCAAATCTTTCACAGCGGGATTCAACGGGGTGAGTCAATAGATCAGATTGAAAAAGCCGCTGGACTAATCAAAGAAAAAACTAAAGCCATCCAGCAAGCTGTTGCAAAATCCGTAGTCCAGAAAAAATTCGGGGATATTTGGAGAATTCATGACGACAAGGTGTCAAAATATGATATTTGGCAGGAAGCAAAAGTTGAAACAGTCTACGGAGAAGCCAAGAGCGACTACGATAAAGCTATATCCGCAAATACAATTGATGACGTCAATAAATTTGCCGATAGCGTCAAGGTGAAAATAGAACGTCTTATTCAGGAAGCGTCTGAGATCTTCGGAGATAAGAAAACTGAAGTCGAAAAAATCATCAAGAGATTCCAGAGTGCCGATGAGGCAATTTTCGCTGACGTAGAAAAAACTATCAACGAAGCTAACAACGTTTGGAAATTAGCTAACAAAGCAGCAGGAAAAGTTAACGAAATATCTGAAGCGTTTGAAAAAGCTTGGGAATCAGCCGAGTTAGCAACAAAGGCAGCCAAAGAAGCAGCAACCAAAGCAGCCAAAGAAGCCGAAGAAGCCGAAAAAAAAAACTAGCTAGCGATCAAGCCGCCGCTGAGGAAGATAAAATAAAGGCCACCGTCCAGAGAGCTACTGATATCTACTCTAATGTGAATTGGGGTCATTGGAATGAGGACGATTTATTTTTAAACATCAAGTGGAACTGTGATGATGCTTTAAAAAATTTCGAAAATGTCAATGACAGCTGTAAAAGTATGTATGAGAAAGAGCACGTAGAATTTGAGAAAATTGAGTTAATCTATGAAAACGATATCAAAAGGGCGGCTGTCGAAGCTGAATCTGCCAAAAAAGATGCCGAAAAAGCTAAAACTGTCGAAGAAGCTGAAAAGGCAGTTCGGCAAATCGAAGAATTATCCCAAAGGTTTGCAGCAGGAAAACAACAACTCAAAGAGAAAGCCCACGAAATTTACATTTTGTGTTTCGAATCATTTAATAAGATGGCCCAAGAATCCATCGATGCTTCTAAAGAAATAGCCGGAAAAATCAAAGATCAAGAAAATTCAGAACTAATAAGAGATTTGAAACAAATTGACAATGACGTCAAGAAACTCCAAGATATGATTGGTAGCGCTAAAGGATCACTCGATAAAGCGGACTTTTATAGCGGAGAAATATATCGCATCAGTTGTGATTACATTAGTTACGACGTCAACCGCATAGCTGAAATAGCTGTAAAAGAAGCAACCGAAGAACTCGGAGACGACAACAAAGCATGCAAAGAGGCTCTCAAACAGATTAAATCAAATGAAAAAAAAGGAAAAGAGATTTATGTTCGCTACCCCGGAGCATTGAAGGCCTGCAAATTAACCAAAAAAGTCCAAGCTGAAGTTGATGGCGCACGAAAAAAAAAACAAAAAATAACTAGTGATGAGGCCGCTAGAAAAGCTGAAGAAGCTGCAAAAGAAAAAACCAAAACAATAGAAGAACTGCAAAGCTGTATAAATGAAGCTAAGGAATTAAAGGGACCCTGGAGCTTCAGCAGGCGCACTGCCCGCATTGATAAGAAACTTGAAAAGGTATATCAAGATTTCGATAAAATTAAAACCCTAGCCGGGGACCCCAGAGCTGAAATTAACAGTTTCAGAACTCAAGCTAATGCAATCAAAGATAACGTTGATAGAATTAAAACCCAAATTAATGGGATCAAAGCCGTTGAAAAAGCCGAAAAAGGCTACAAAGAAGTTGAGAAAATCGTGTTAGCAATGGATAATGCCTTAGAAGCATATGGTAAAAATCTCGAATACTACCGCATCCAAAATCCCGAATACGCGGCGAAACTCAGAACAGTAATTGGTAAATTGAACGATATCTACACAGATGCCTACAACGCCTACAACATAGCTAGAAAAGCGAGCAATGGAATTGATCGTTCCGGCCGATCTAGCGGCCAAAACATCGAAAATGCCGGAAAAGTTGAAAAAAGCCTTGAGGAAATAAAAGCCCTTGAGGAGCAGTTTAAAAAAGCTGCAGAGAGCTTCGGCTTAGTTTATCCCCCATCGACTAAGTAAAAAAACAGTTAATATCCGAAAGTTTTTGAAAAACATAAGCTCAAAAAAATATTGCTTGCGGTTTTTAAGTAGACCGCAAGCTTTAAGTTATTTTATAATATATTTGCGAGAGAAGGGGATTCAGTATCTTGAAGATTTTTGATTTTAGTAAGTGAGCTGGTAGCTTGTTGCCAAAAATCAGTATTTTCTTCTTCAGGGTGCTCAAGGGAAGTTTTCATCAGTGCTATAGATTCCTCTATATCTTCGAGCATCTCGTGATGCAAAATCATTGAGAGCTTATCGTGATTTTCTTCCCAAAAATTATTTAGTTCATTTGTTTGTCCAAGCGCCGCTCGATACTGCTGATTAGTTACGCTTAGTTCTATCTGTTCAACGTATTCTTGGGCTTTAGAAGCCACGCTACTGACGTAAGTAGCGCACAGGACGCACACAGCAATTGATAGCAAAGCCAGAACTGTGGTAATTATAAATTTTTTCATGACTTAAATCTCCTTTCTTATGATGTTGAATTCTTTAGATTTATTAGCCGTCATGAGGAATATATCATTCAGGCTCACGTTTTGACCATCTATTACCCCCATAAGCCATTCTTTGCTCAGGCCACAAATAGCAAGTGAAAAATCACAGACATGACCATCGCTCACAACCACGGTATCTACTTTAGCTTTCGGGACTGTAATGCCTAAAGTTGAAGCATCAGGGGGCTGTTTTTCAGATTTTTTAAGCACGCTCATTTGACCGTTTGTTTCCATAATTGCAAACCAAACATCATCCAAAGAAAAGACATCCAGTTGACGAAGTTGTCCGAAAAGATCTTCTGTGCTTAAGCGCAGGAATTTAAGAGCTTCCTGATCCAATTTCCCTTCATCTATTACCACAACCGGTTTTCCGCATATCAATTGACGAACTCTTGTGCTTTTAAGCATTAGGAATGAAACCAAAATTTCACTACAGATAAGAACTCCGATTGGTACCACGCCCGTTAATAGGGGTTGTTCAGTGTTTTGCATGGGGATGGCCGCTATGTTGGATATTAAAATCGTTATGACGAGCTCAGAAGTTTGCAGATCGCTAATTTGCCGTTTACCCATGAGTTTAATAGCAAAAATAACAATAACGTATAAAATGATAGTACGAATAAGTGATACAGCCAATTAAAAAACCACCTTTAAGATATATTTTTGGAGGGTCTTGGTATTATTTTTGACTGTAATTTTTTAGAATATACAGTGGTGTTGAAAATATAAGAGAATATAGTTATAATTTGATTCATGAATAAAATTCATTCAAAATCAAAATAGGGTGTGATGACTTATTCTTACTGATTGGGATAAACTCCCAGAATGTATGCAAAATGATGATGTTAAGTGGTACTACGAAATTTTAAGTAATCGACGAGGGTCGTTGGTTATAAAGAGGCTATTTGATATAGTTTTATCTTCAATTTTTATAATTTGTTTTGGTTGGATAATTTTAGCACTTTGGATAGTAGTCCGGATGGATTCTCCCGGAGGAGCATTTTTCAAACAGCAACGGGTCACGAAGGATGGTAAAGTGTTTGAGATTTTAAAATTCAGAACGATGGTCCTAGACGCAGACAAGAAAGGTTCGGGAGTAACTTTGGAAAATGACCCTAGAATCACTAAAGCAGGTAAATGGCTTAGAAAATATCGTTTGGATGAAATCCCTCAAATCTTTAATATACTTAAAGGGGAATTATCTTTTGTGGGGGTGAGACCGGAATCAGTTAAGTATGTAAAACAGTACACACCGAAGATGTATGCAACCCTTCTTTTGCCGGCGGGCGTAACATCGCTGACGAGTATACTTTACAAGGACGAATCTAAACTACTAAAAAGCTCAGAAAACCCTGATGAAACTTATATTAGAGAAATTTTGCCAAACAAAATGAAATATAATCTTGAATATATAGAAAAATTCGGTTTTTGGTACGATATAAAAATAATGTTTAAAACTGTTATAGCAGTAATTAAGAAATGAGGAGTTTTTGAATTGGAATACAATATAAAATTTTCTCCACCTGATATCTCCGAAGAAGATATTAAAGCGGTTGAAGAGGTATTAAGATCAGGCTGGATAACAACCGGCCCTAAAACTAAACTGTTTGAAAATGAGATTGCCAAGTACTGTGGCACTTCGCGAGCTGTAGCTTTGAATTCAGCTACTGCAGCTTTGGAATTAACATTAAGACTTTTAGGCATTGGCCCAGGTGATGAAGTTATAACAAGTGCGTATACTTATACCGCTTCATGCAGTGTTATATGCCATGTTGGAGCAACACCGGTTTTAGTTGATACTTCTCCGGGTTCTTTCGAGATGGATTATGAAAAAATGAGCGATGCTATAACTGAGCGCACTAAAGCCGTGATTCCAGTTGATATTGGAGGAATGATGTGCGATTATGGTAAGGTTTTTCAGGTTGTAAAGAAGAAGCAGGCTTTGTTTAGACCTAATGGTAATCTTCAGAAATCTTTGGGCAGGATTGCGGTTATTGCGGATGCCGCTCATTCTTTTGGAGCTTATCGTAATGGAGTGAGGTCGGGTGGTGTAGCTGACTTTACTTGCTTTTCTTTCCACGCGGTGAAAAATCTTACAACAGCAGAAGGCGGAGCAGTCACCTGGAGGAGCTTAGAAGGCGTTAGTGATGAAGAAATCTATAAGAGCTATATGCTGCTTTCTCTTCACGGACAAAACAAAGACGCTCTTTCCAAAACTCAATTGGGTGCTTGGGAGTATGATATAATTTGGCCGGGATATAAGTTTAATATGACTGATATCATGGCTGCTTTAGGTTTATCTCAATTAAAGAGGTATGAAAACATACTGGCTCGGCGCAAAGAAATTGTTTCACTTTACGATACCGGCTTAAGGGGTTCATCTTTTTGGAAGGCTAATAGCATTTCAGGAGGAAATGTTTCGAGTTGCCATTTGTATATGGTGCGGCTTATCGGTAGAGATGAAACTAAGCGTAATAGATGTATATCTCAAATGGCGAGTGCAGGAATTGCAACTAACGTTCATTATAAGCCTCTGCCTATGCTTACAGCTTATAAAAATCTGGGATTTAAAATCTCTGACTTCCCTCAGGCCTATGCAATGTATCAGAATGAAATCTCCCTTCCCATACACACATTGCTTACAAATGATGAAGTTAATTATGTTATAAAATGCTTAAAAAAATATGCTTAGATCCGCCTGCTGGTTTTCGCGAAAGAGGAGGGATCGCATATGATGAAATATCCGGCGCAGCGCCTAAACTTAAAAGAAATGAGTATAGATACCAGCCTATTTAGGAAATGTTATCTTGTTTTGATTACCTGTGAAATGCTGGCTTTTGTTGACATCATCTCTCTAGCTTTAAAGTCTTTAGTTTTGGTGTGGGGAGTGTTTTTGGTAGTTCACAATTGTTTTATGGAAAAGCTGGCATTTAAGGTCAAATATAAATATCTTTTGTGGTCGTTTTTAATATTGATGATTATCACCTCCGTGGTACATATGTCGATATGGTTCGTCCCGAATTTAGCAATAACTTATTATACAGCGGTATGTTTTTTTATATTCTACGGAATGTATTTGCATCAAAGCTATGAGGAACTTGAAAAAGAGATGGTTTTTGTTTTAAAGTTTTTCGTAAACTTTGGAGTTATCTTCGGAGTGCTTTCGCTGATAGTTCTCTTTGGGGTTCAAAAGGCTAATTTCTTGGGATACAACATAGGGATTTTTAGAAACCGCTTAATAGGGGTATATACAAATTCCAATATTTTAGCATTTTCGATGATAGAATCGATTGTGGGGTGTGATATCCTATCTGATACCTACATGGTAAGGAAATATAAGATTAGCAAATTAGATAAATGGAAAATGCTATTTTGTTCGGTAGTGAGTTTAATATGCTTGTTTTTATCGGACTCTAATGCTTCATTTGTTTTTTTAATAATTTATTCAACTATCAGGGTATTTTGTAATTTGTTTTTCAAGGACTATTTTCAGTATCCTGTTAGGTTTTTCAAGAGCATTTTGATAACATTTGGTTTTTGCTTAGTTATGATGTCGGTTTCTTTTGCGCTTAGAGATTCTTGCCAAGAATACATAAGTGTTTTAATCACGGATGTCCATAAGTATGAGGGATCTTTTAAGAACTCTGCGCTAAATCCCGGAGAATTTAGAATTTATCCTGAAAATAAACCCAATCAAGTTGAAAAATCCGACGCAACTCCAGAAGAAAAATATATTGCGGATTTTCAGATTGGTCGTCAAGACTACGAAGTCAGTAGCGGTAGGATAAGCTTATTTAAACAGGGAGTTGAAATATTTCGTCATCACCCTTGGATAGGGATTGGCCGGGCCAACTTAGGTATCTACGCCAGAAAGTATTTTAGCAATGGACTGATTCACCCGGATCTTCACAACAGTTATTTAACTATTCTGGTTTCTTGTGGAATAGTTGGGTTTGTTATTTTTGGGTTGTTTTCATTTTTAGTTGTATTGGATATCTGCAAAAGTTTGCTTATTGCAGTTGGGCGGGACAGTTTCGGTGTTTTTTGCAGATTATTTTCTGCACTTGTAGCATACTGCGGATACTGTTTGTTTGAGAAAGCTATTTTATTTGATATGACTTTTATGGTAGGATTTTTTTGGTCTATGCTGGGGTATACTGTATCTTACATTACAAATTTGGAACGTCTGCAAAGAAAAACTTGAACTATTGTTTGAGTAGTAAAAAATCAGAAAGGCTTTGAGTAAAATGGTTCAAAATATAGGTTGCCATCTTTCTTCTTCTGGAGGATTCTCCGCAATGGCGCTAACTGCAAAGAGCATTGGAGCAAACACTTTTCAGTATTTTTCGAGAAATCCCCGGGGAGGAAAAGCCAAAACGCTAGATGCTACCGATTTAGAAAATTTTTTAGAAATTTCAAAGATAAATAATTTTAAACATATCGTTGCGCACGCTCCCTACACAATGAATTTATGTTCAGCTACGGAGCACATAAGGAATTTTTCTAAAGTTATGCTGGAGGAAGACTTAGAAAGTTTAGATAAAATTCCCAATAGCTATTATAATTTCCATCCGGGAAGTCATACAGGGCAGGGGATTCCTAAAGCTATTGAGGAAATATCTGATGCGCTTAACAGCGTAATCAAGCCTCAGCAAGATACTATAGTTCTCCTTGAAACCATGACCGGAAAAGGAAGTGAGGTAGGAGGAAAATTCGAAGATATTGCTAAAATAATCGAAAATGTTGAGCTCAAAGATAAAATTGGAGTTTGTTTTGATACCTGCCATGTGTATGATGCTGGATATGATATCGTAAATAATTTAGATGCTGTTCTTGAGGAATTTGATAAAAAAATAGGTATATCCAAATTGAAGGTTGTGCACCTGAATGACAGCAAAAACTTTTTGGGTAGCAAAAAAGACAGACATGAACAACTAGGAAGAGGAAATATAGGAATTGAAGCCATATTGAAGGTAGTTCACCACAAGTATCTCAAGGATTTAGTTTTCATACTCGAAACACCTCAAGAAAGTTTAGACGGATACAAAATGGAAATAGAAATGTTAAGGAGTTCACATACCTTATGAATTTTAAGGAATGCGAGAGGAAATACAAAGGCGGAGCACTAAGCAAGATAATAATAGAATCATTTATTCCGGTTTTAGCTAATTTGAAAAAGACTGGAATTAAAAGGGCTATAAATGATTTCATACCTGAGATTAACATAGATAAATTCGTAGTAAATAAGATTAAAAATCAGTTATCTAAAAGACGGAGCATAAGTGTGGGCTATGATTTTTTGGGCCACGTGGATGTGCAATACCGTTATGATGGTATACAAATAGAGCCCACAGGGCTGCTCAGGCTTTTAATAAAAAAAATAACAATTACCAATTCTGAAATACTAGAATCATTTAACTGTATAATCAGTCAGATAGAAGAAAAATACATTTTAAATAACGAATATATTATCAGTAGAGTGGATGACATTGTTGCTCACTTCTCGGATAAAGGAGTTTACAAACCAAAAAACGCAGAAGAAAAAACTTTTTATGATTTAGCTATGTTAATTCTTTTGAATTACTACAAAGAAAGCAATCATATCCCTCGTTGGATAAAACCTGCGCTCGTAAATATAAGCAAAGGCGAATTTTTGACATCTTGGATAGAGTCTCTTTTAGAATACGTATCTGAAATCATAGCTGAAGTAAGCGAAAATATATTTTTTAATTTTAAAGTCACGTTCGATTCTTTTTTAATAAGAATGGTTTTGGATAAAAAAACTAACAAAGGTCAAATTTCCAGCCTCTTAAAAATGATGAATGTTGACTTGAAAAAGGTTATCTATGACTTTGCTAAAAAGTACATAAGCCCAAGTTTTATTAAGGGTTTTGGAGAGATAATCGTAAATATTCTAAATTATTTTCTTAGTGCCGTCAGCAACAAAGATTCCGGATTTTCAGTTATGAGTGAGGATGATTATAGTTCTCAAAAACCGTTTTGTATAACAGTTTCAGCGGGTAAAGATTTTTGCTCTACCAGGGCTATAAGATGGTATAGCGGTGGACAGCCCAATATCGTTTTTTTAGAGTATTCGTACGATGAAAGTTTTAAGAATAGTGTTAAAGTTATGCCTGAGTGCAAGGTAGTTCCTAAGACTGTCCCCACGATTAATCTGGGACTCCTGGGGGGATACAAAATAGTGAATTTGAATAGATATTCCGTGTGTTTGGAAAATTTATCTTCCGGAAAAATTTATTACAAAATTCATAGCGATTCATTCGTAAGTGAAGTGTATGATCTAAAAATTAGGGATATTAAAGAAGATTTAAAATTTACTGTTTTCACGGATTCGCAAGCAATGATTAAACAAGACTACGAAGTTTTTAAGGAAGTTGCTAATAATGCTTTAAAAGATAACTCTGAGGATTTTATCGTCCACCTCGGAGATTTCGTGGATGATGGAAATAACCAAGAATATTGGAATTGGACACTAAACTCTAAAATTTGGAAACAAAACGTATGCTTTGCAATGAGTGGAAATCATGAAGCGAGGAGAAGCAAAATTGCTTTAAGTGCGGGAGTTGAAAATTCTGTTGTGAGCCATTTTAACTTTACAAATTTTCCTCCACAGGATACTTCTCGTGGGATTTATTATTCTTTTGAGGTAGGGAATGCAACATTTATAGTTTTAAACACTAATTTTAGCGAAGATGACTCTTGCTTAGATGCCATACAGTATCAGTGGGTGAGTAAAGTTTTAAAGGAAAGTCAAAGTAGATGGAAAATAATATTTGCACATAAATCTGCATATTCAAGTGGTCCACATAGAAAAGACTCTGAAATTAAGAAGTTTAGGCAGCAAATATCAGAACTTGCGTATCAAGGGAATGTTGATTTAGTTTTGAGCGGTCATGATCATGTGTATCTGCGAACGGCTTTTATGGCACTTGGTGAACAAGTGGGCTATGAAAACAAATCTGCTGATAATAAGTTTATAAATCCCTATGGTACGGTTTTTGTGATTCCGGGAACGTCTGGGGTTAAGAATTATAAGTCCAAACTAGATGTTTCTTTTCCTATAGAGTTTGCGCCAAGGGTGGAAAAGCCTATTTATACAAAAATTAAAATAAACGAAAACCTTTTAAATTTTACTGCATATGTTTATAACTCTAAGAGTAAAAGATCGGATATCTTAGATTCTTTTTCAATAGAAAAAAACACTCCTAATAAATACTTGATTGACAGCAAGCAAGTTTCCAAGCTTATAGAAAGCATTCCGGATGTCCCGTGGAGGGAAGTTTCTCCTAATTTAGAAAAAGCTTTGAAATCTTATAAATCTCTTAGTTACAATGAAAAAATTAAAGTTGAAAACAGAGATAAATTATTTAAGGCTCTGCGTTTGAATAAAATTTACATGGATATCATAAATAAAAACATAATTAAAGTACACACTAAAGAGGAATTCTTTTCAGCACTTTCAGACAGCACCATAGGCACTATAATCATTGAATGTGATGAATTGAATTTTGACTGTAGATTTAGCGGAGGCAAAAAAATATTTATAAGAAGGCCTTTAGTAATAAGAGGGTGCGCTAAATTAACACATGTTAGTTTCATTGTTGAAAACAAAGCTATGCTGATTATTTCCGATGAAGTGTGTATTGATAACACTCGTAAGATTACTTCTCTGTATCCCGGTTCTGACGTTTTTGAATTGCACGATAATACTGTTTTAGTTATCAACGACAACGCTTCAATTAATTCAGCATACGCGGTGGGTAAAAAAGGAATTGGTATAAATGTTTTGGGTAAAAGATGTGCAGTTTATTTAAACAGTTCAAGTTCTAATTTTACGTCAAAACCTTTTATTAAATCTCTAGATATGAGTTCTAAGATAAAAGTGAACAGTGGAAAATATTTTTCGTCGCCGAGGAATTCCGCGTTTGTAGTGAACGGTGAACTTTTAATTAGGGGAGGCTTGGTGGATTCAATCAAAGGGATGGAGCAATCGGAAGTGGTGTTAGAAAGCGGGATTGTAGGAGAGCATTTAGGAAAGAAGATTCCAATAGAAACTATGGGAAGGCTAAATTTGAGAAATGGAACGGTGCGTTCTAAAGATGGAGTTTCAATTTTGATATATGCCCAACAAAATACAAAGAAAAACAATCTTAATTTATCAACTATAGTTGATATTGAAGGAGAAATCAGATACAATTAGTAGTAAGACAAATACATATGTTTAGACTGTAATTCGAGGGATGATATGAGTAAAAATTATAGACGTTTAAATTCCAAAGATGAAGAAAAGTTGAAATTTTATGGTAAATTGAAATTTTATCTAAAAAAGGGAACTAAAGGAATGATGTCAGCCTTTGCGATTTTACTTTTGTTAGCAGTTGGGCTTGTAGCTTTTTATAAAATCTTAGATGAAAGTGGCGGTCAGAAAGCTAGCGGACTAGCGCAGGAAACTATAAGTTGTAAATCCGAAAATTCTTCAGATGATACCCAAGGTTTTAGCGAGCTGGAAAAGAAAGAATTAGAGAGAGAATCCGAGAAAGAAAGTAAAATATCGGAATTCAGGTTACCTGAAGATGATAGTAAAGAAATCAAATTTCATGATTTTTCTGTATGGAATTCTTATTGCAGTCCGGAATTGATAGTTGTAAATGATGCTAACATGTTATCTTCAGGTTTTGAGGCTAAAACTAAAGTATGCCGCGGGAAAGAAGTAGGGGAAGTAATGGCGGACGATTTAGAGCAAATGATTGTTGACGCAAAAAAGGAAGGAATAATTTTGTGGATATCTTCAGGTTACAGAAGTGTTGAATTACAGACCACATTATTTAATCGTCAGGTCGAACGAGAAAAGTCCAAAAGCAAAGAAATGATATCCCAAGAGGAGGCGGAAAAACGTGCAGCGAAAGTAGTTGCCAGACCCAATTCCAGCGAACATAACACTGGTTTGGCCATAGATTTTAATGGTGTGTGCGATAATTTTTACACTACTAAAGAGTACAAATGGCTCATGGATAATGCCCATAAATACGGTTTCATTGAACGATATCAAAAGGAATGGAAGGAATATACAGGTGTTATTTACGAACCATGGCACTTTAGATATGTGGGTAAGGAGGTGGCGCCACTGATTAAAGAAAGTGGGTTATGTTTAGAGGAATACGTAAGAAACAAATTAATTGATAAAGCCTTGGAGGGAAATTTATGAAAATTCAAGTTAGAACACGTTTTGCACCCAGTCCAACAGGTTATATGCATATAGGTAATCTAAGGACCGCTCTATATGAGTATTTAATATCGAAATCTCAAGGTGGAGATTTTATAATAAGAATAGAAGATACTGATAGAGAAAGGCTTGTTACTGACGCAGAGCAAGTTATCTATAATACTTTAGATTCTGTGGGAATAAAAGCTGATGAAAGCCCCGAGCTCGGTGGAAATTACGGCCCTTATAGGCAAAGTGAAAGAAAAGATATCTATCTTAAATACGCAAAATCTTTAGTCGAGATGGGAAAAGCTTATTATTGTTTTTGTGAAAAGACTGAAGAAGAAACTCTTGTTTCAGGCCATAAGGACAAGTGCCGTGACCGCACAGACTCTGCCAAGCTCTTAGCAGAAGGTAAACCTTATGTTATCCGTCAGAGGATGCCTTTAGAGGGGTCTACTGTTTTTGAGGATATGGTTTTCGGAAAAGTTGAAATTGAGAATAAAGAACTTGAAGACCAAATACTAATAAAAAGTGATGGATATCCAACTTATAATTTTGCTAATGTAATTGATGACCACGAAATGAAAATAACCCATGTTGTAAGGGGAAGCGAATATTTATCGTCCACACCGAAGTATAACTTACTTTATGAAGCTTTTGGATGGGAGATACCCGAATATATTCATCTACCTTTGATTATGGGTCAAAACCCCGATGGAAGTGTTTCGAAGCTTTCTAAACGTCATGGAGCGGTGAGTTTTGAAGACTTAACAAAAAAAGGATATCTACCGGAAGCTATTATAAATTACATAGCGTTTTTGGGATGGTGCCCGGAGAGTAATAGAGAGATATTTTCTCTTGAGGAACTAGAAGAGCAATTTTCTATCAATAGAATTAGTAAATCTCCATCAATCTTTGACTATAAAAAATTAGATTGGTTTAACACTGAATATATAAGAATGAAATCTCCGAAGGAATTTTGTGAGATGGCAATGCCATATATAAAAGAGGTAATACATAAGGAGGTAATCAACGTTAGTAAGATAGGTGAACTATTACAAAGCAGAATATCCCATTTTGATGAAATTCCAGAAATGATAAGTTTTTTCGAGGATGTCCGTGAATATGAGGTAGGTTTATTTGAGAATAAAAAGAGTAAAAGCACAAAAGAAAGTTCAATATCGGTTTTAAATTTAGTGTTGGATAAAATTTCTACTATTTCAACTTGGACGTACGATAGCCTTCACGACGCGCTTATGAACATTTCTCATGAAATGGAGCTTAAGTGTTCGACTGTTATGTGGCCGGTGAGGATAGCTTTATCTGGAAAGAACGTCACACCTGGAGGAGCAATTGAAATTTTAGAAGTTCTGGGTAAAAAAGAATCAAGCGAAAGAATTCAGTTGGCTTTGGATAAACTAAAAGCTGAGTGATTATTGAAAGGATGATTAAATGGAAAAATTATTGGCAGAGAATACTAGTGGAGAGGAAACGAGCAATTTCATATATGAAGCCATAAAGAAAGATATTTCTCCAACTGGTAGATTTGCAGGGAAAACCGTCCACACACGTTTTCCTCCCGAACCTAATGGATATTTGCATATCGGTCATGCTAAAGCAATATGCATTGATTTTGGTGCGGCAGCAAAATTTGGTGGAGTTTGTAATTTAAGGATGGATGACACCAACCCTTCCAAAGAAGATGTACAGTACGTGGACTCAATCAAACGGGATGTCAAATGGTTAGGCTTTGATTGGCAAGATAGGTTTTACTACGCTTCGGAATATTTTCAAGAGATGTTTGAAAACGCTTGCAAGCTTATAGATAAAGGTTTGGCGTACGTATGTGAACTGACGCCTGAACAGGTAAAATTGAACAGGGGCGACGCTTCTCATCCGGCGGTGAGCCCTTATAGAGACCGTCCGATAGAAGAAAGCAAAGAGCTGTTTTTAAAGATGAAAAACGGTGATTTCCCTGATGGTGCTATGACTTTGAGAGCCAAAATAGATTTAAGTTCCGGAAATTTCAATATGAGAGATCCTGTAATATACAGAATAAATAGAGCCAAACATCATCGCACAGGAACTGATTGGTGTATATATCCGATGTATGACTACGCTCATCCAATTGAAGACGCCCTTGAAGGGATAACACATTCACTGTGTTCTTTAGAATTTGAGGACCATCGTCCTTTATACGACTGGGTAGTTAACAATATGGAAATCGACTCTAAACCTCGCCAAATTGAGTTTGCAAGGCTTAATATCAATAATACTGTAATGAGCAAACGAAAACTCAGACAGCTTGTTGAAGAAGGTTTTGTTGATGGTTGGGATGACCCTCGGCTTCCTACTATTGGGGGGCTTCGTAGGCGTGGATATACACCTGCTTCGATACGTAATTTTTGTGAAAGAATCGGAGTATCAAAGGTAATAAGTACGGTTGAATACTCTTTTCTTGAACACTGTTTGCGTGAAGATTTGAATTTAAACGCTAAGAGGGTAATGGCGGTTTTAAATCCTTTGAAGCTAGTAATTACGAACTATCCTGAAAACAAAGAAGAATTTTTTGAAATTGAAAATAATCCAAATGACGAAACAATGGGCAAGAGGGAAGTTAGGTTCTCACGAGAGATGTATATAGAGCGGGACGATTTTATGCAAGAGCCCACTAAGGGATATTTCCGGCTTTTCCCTGGAAATGAAGTTCGACTTAAATCGGCGTATGTTGTGAAGTGTACGGGTTTCAAAAAAGATGAGAATGGTGAAATAGTAGAGGTATACGCTGAATATGACGAAAATTCTCGCGGTGGAAATCCAGCAGATGGACGAAAGGTTAAGGGTACTATCCAATGGGTGGATGCGCAGTCCGGGAAAAAAATTAGCGTGAATATTTATGATAATTTATTTACTTTGGAAAGTCCTGAAAGCGAAAATGATTTTTTAAGTTGTATAAATATGGAATCCTTACATCAACTAAGTGACTGTATTGCGGAATCCGAAATTCAAAATGCTAAGGTTGGGGATTCTTATCAGTTTATGAGAATAGGCTACTTTACCCCGGATTCGAAACATTTCAGCACTGAGAATTTGGTATTTAATAAAAGTGTAGGTTTAAAAGATAGTTTTAAGAAAAATAAATAAAATAACATTGACTTATATGTGATTGTTGTTATAATATCCAGTATGACGTATGTACAAAATTTGGAAAATAGTCGGAGGGATAGGACAATGTTTCAAACAAAAAAGGCTGCCAAGATGATGGCAATAATGAGTTTAAGTTGTGGAATATTTAGTATAAATGGTTTTGAGATGGTATCGGCCAAAGCTTATGAATCTGATAAAAACCAAAAGCTAATCGAAAATTTCGATTCTTCCGAGTTCAGGATAAGCGAAGAAGGTGAACTTCTTGGTTACAAGGGAGATGGTAAAGAAGTAGTTATTCCAGAAGGCGTTAAAAAAATTGCATTTGGAGTTTTTCTTGATAGGGATAATATCGAAAAAGTGGTATTACCTGAAAGCCTTGAGGATGTAGGTGAATACGTATTCTTCGGGTGCGCATCTCTTAAGGAAGTTGAGATTCCAAATAAAGTAAAAAAGATTGGTCGTTTAGCTTTTGGAGATTGTAAGAGCTGTCGGAGCATTCGATTGGGTTCCGGAATTAAAGCAATTGAAGAGTTTGCATTTGACGGATGTAGTGGCCTAGAAGAAATTACTGTTAATGCTGCGAATCAGAAATTCAGCAGTAAAGATGGCATTTTGTATGATAAAGACCAGAAAATTGTTAAGATGTGCCCGGCGAATAAAAAGGGCGAAGTAACACTTCCTGAGACTGTGGAGGTTATCTCAGAATATGCATTTGCTGGATGTAAAGATATTGAAAAAGTGTGCGGTGGGGGAAATAAACCACTTAAGCTTGAGGATGCTGCATTTTACAAATGTGAAAATCTAACAAATATTGATGTTAAAGCGGGATTTTCTAAAATAGGCTCATGTGTTTTTGCGGAATGTAAATCGTTGAAAGAGTTTACTGTTGGAGAGAATGTTAGTAAGTTAGGTAGTTTGGCATTTATGAAATGTGAAGCTCTAAGGAAAGTTACATTTCTGTCTAATAAAACATCTCTTGGTAAAAATGTTTTTGCATCCTGTCCGCAGACAATATTAATTTCTGCTGAGGAAGATTCTGAAATCGGAAAATATGCGAAAAAGCATTTTTCAAAATTTATTTTAGCTTAGTCTGAGCCTGTAAACAGAATAAATCATTAATTTGAGAATTTTGCATAATTTTATAAAAATTAAAGACCCCCGGTTTAAAACCGGGGGATTATTAGTTAATCGGCTACCCTTTCATATGCTAGTAGGTAAGCGGCTTTTCTAATGTTACTGTTTTTTGAAGCGTTTACATGTTCTTGAGTTACAGAACTATCATTGCATTGCCACCAGGAATTTGAATTTTCATCCCAGCGGTGGGCTACGTAGTGCCCCCAGTCAATAGTACCTCCTAGATGGCATACTATGCCTTTCAATCTATACTTTTTACCATCTTCAGAGGTGATTTCCTCTGGTAAATTAGTTTCCCTGTTCTTAGCGTCAGGGTCTATAGTTAAATTCCTATTGAGAGAAACAAGGAATCCTTTTCCAAGCAAATTACTATACTTGGGGAGAGACTCATGCCAATTATTTGCATTTTCTCTACCAATACCCTGTATAAAATGGGGCAACATGGCGTATAAGCTAAGGTAGTTATTGAACGCATCAGTTGGATCTTCCTGGGTATTTTTTCTTGATTGCTGTAGCTCTTTTGTGAAATCACCGACGTCAATGGAACCCGATTGCTGATTTTGATGCATTCTGTTGAATATATTTAAAAGATGCTGTGCTCTTTGGCGCCACTCGCCATTATTGGTAACGTCATGTTCTAAATTTCTTCTGTAATTTATTAAATCTTCACACCGCATATATAAATTATCCAATTCTCTCAATTTAGTCTCAAGATTTCTTGCATGCTCTTTTATTGAATTTATATTCTCTTGACTATATCCATTTTCCTTAAGAGCGCCATAGTATTCTTCGCTTTCTAAGAAGATGGTTTTGAAATTTTGTGCAAATCCAGACCATGCACCTGCCAATGGGTTGGTTTTGTCATAAAAATTATCTAAAATACTATATTTAGCATTACCACTAAATGAGCAGCTCATTAGCGCGTGGGCCCATGCCATTTCCCTGTTGCCTGATAAACTCGTGAATATGTTATAAATTGCTTGGAAATCCTCGTCGGTCTTTATGCTGTTTTTAGCTGCATCCAGTTTTTCTTCTATAAAATTAATAGAAGTATCAAGATGGCTTTCCAAATTATTTGCTTCATTGTTTTCGCTTAATATAGACTCAATGTTTCCGGAGAATGAACCATATATGCTATCTAGTAGTTGCAAATAAGCATTGGCAAAGCAAGTGTTTCCTTTATTTATAAGTCCAACGAATGGAGAAGCGACTACTACATTTCTATTATCCTCATCAGTACTTGTGTGTTGTGATTCCACTTGAGAAGCGGGATCAGGTTTGTCTTGATTGTTACTTTTACCCTTAGTATTTTTGTAAAGGATATATCCTCCTGTGGCCACTACCACTGCACCTAAAGGAATTGCTACGGGTAGTGCTGGCAAAATGTACTTTTTAAAAATTCCTGGTTTGTTTTTTTGGGGTTTTCTAATCTTATAATATTGAACATTATTTTGAAATGTTGCATGAGAAGTGCTATTGGATAAAAATCCCGAATTGCCCAATACCATCATGGCAGAAAGTAGTGCGGCTTTTGTTGCTTTGCCAGCGGAACCGCTTATTCCTCCAGCAATGCTTTCTAAATCTTTGCTGCCAAGTTTGTTTGAATCAAACTTTGGATCATTAATCATATTCTTTTCCATCCATTCTTTTAAGTTTTCAAGAGATATAGAGTTGTTCAAACTATGAAAAAATTCGTAAATTGATGAAACATCCTTAAGTCTTACCAATTCTTCAGTTAACTCTCTGTCGTTTAAAATTGTTTCTAAAGTTTCTAGAATTATATCATTTTTCATGGTAATTCCTCCTCTGCTATAAATTATATTATTTTTTAAGTCATAAGTCAACTGTTTTTTAAAAATTACGTAACCCCAATCTACATAGAACATATCTCAATGCATTTGAGCTCAGTTCTTCCTTCGTTGAAGTAGAATCTTACGAAATAATTGTCCATAACGTACTTATCGCATGGGATGGATTTTATATTGTTAATGTTTATTCCCAAATTAGAGAAAACAGTTTTGTAATAATCTGGGCAGGTATAGTTTATAGATGAGAATGGGTCGCCCATAACATTTCTTCTTTCTACGGCTGTGCTCTTTGCACCAAGCCCCATGAACTCTTCTTTGATGCCTAAAATAATTTTTTCACAAATATACGAGCCTTTTTCTTCATCTATTTTAAACACGATAGAAGCGTCCAAATTTAGGTAGGTTATTATCATTTTACCTGAAACTTCGGTTTTGTAAGTTTCCTGACCAAACTCTTTGGTTACGTCATCAGGGGATTTTCCAAGATATGCGATGTAATCTATGCTATCTCCTCTGAAGTTCCCGTCGAATAGTTGAGAACCAAGTTTATCATAGGATTTTCCTGAACCTTGTCTTTTACCTTTTGAAAAATCGCCGGAATATATCATTACTTCTGTTGATGGGTCGTAGAGTGTGCCAGCGCCGTCGTAAAGACCATCTTTGAACTCACCTGAGTAAATTAATGCGCCTGTATCGGTGTTGTATAGGTTTCCGATTCCGCTATATACTCCGTTTTCAAAATTTCCGGAATACTGCAAAGCGTTATGGGAATAAAGTTTACCTTCTCCACCGTAGTTTCCGTCCTTGAATCCACCTTCGTACAGAATATTGATACCGTCATCTTCGTACTTAACACCATTGCCATTGGGGACGTCATTGGCATATTCTCCGTAATACTTTTTCAGAACAGTATCTGGGTCGTACTCAATGCCTTTTCCTGAGCGTAGTCCAACTGCAAAATCTCCTACATAGATAACCTTGCCAATGTTATTGTATAGTTTACCGTTGCCCTGATACTTATTGTTTTCAAATGCACCGCTATAAATCAAAACTTTGTCACTATTATACAGTTCGCCTTCTCCAGAGTATTTTCCTCCTGAGAAATTCCCTTTATAGATTATATTTCCTTTCGAATCATATTGAGTACCCTCGCCTTCGGGCAAACCGTTTTTCAGAGGCCCTTCAAATACTAACACACCAGTTTGGTCATGAACTTTTGCTCTACCTGTAAAAGACGAATATTTTGAGGTATCAACATTAAGGTTTGCAGCCCATACTTTTCCTTCAGCCCATGGTATGGCGAAAAACACCACAAAGTATACTAACACCCCTAATATTGTTAAACTTGTGCAAACAAATTGCTTTGAAAAATATATCCCGAATATCTTTAGATAGTCTTCTTTTTTTTGAGGTTCTCTGAGGAATGCTTGAAAAACATGTTGTGCTTTTCTTTGTATTAATTGGGTAGCTCGAGTACCAATGTTTTTGAACTGAATGAAGAAATTACTCAAAATTGCAATTTGAGACTGCAAAGTGACCGAAATTCTAGAAATTAAACCTTTGAAAAATGACATCCTTTATCATCCTACCTTTATTTATCTTGAATATACCTATATGAGAGACCCTTTGAAATTACTTTCTATAGTAGAATATTTTTCGAGTTTATTTATATGCTCTTCGCAAAGCATTAGATATCTGATACTCACGGTGTCCTTTTCGTTTACCCTTAGGACATCTGTGAAAATTTTACGTGCTTCTTTAAATTTGCCGTCTAGGTAAGTTTTTATGCCTTTTTCAAATGTATCTTTTGTGGATAAGTATAAATCTCGTTTGTATTTATCTATGCCGTCAAGAAGCTGGTATATTTCTGTATAGCTTGAATCTGTTGGATTACTTGCCCTTCCGATGAATCTGTAGCTGAATGTGCTGCTTTCAGACATTTGCCGAATAACATTTTGTGTTGCCACATGATTTATACCAAGCATCGCCAAACGGCTATCTATATTGAACATTTGCATTATTTCATCCGAAACAACAATTACGCCTCTTCTATCTTCATTACCCGAAACTCCTATTAAAACATCTCCGGCTCCAAGAGTGATATTCATTCTTTCTTTTATGTTTTTATCTATATTTATTTCTCTGAACTGGATTGAGGCGTTTAGAGCATCCAATGCGCTCACGGGGAACAAAATAATTGCATTTAGACCGTCGAAAGATTGTACAACACCGTTATTCTTTTCAACTACTTTAAAGATATTTTCGTAAGTTGAATTTAGGCAACTGAATACTTCTTCTTCATCGTTGAAGTCAAAACAACCCTTGCACGAAACGTTAAAGCTTATATACACCACATTTATATTGACAAGCTTATTGTCGTGAAGTTCCACTTGAGTAATTTTTTCTTTGTCCATGAGCTTAAAAATTTCAGTTGGAACATATCTAATATATTCCTTATTAAGACGGATAAGATTTGAGGTATAGCGGTCGATTTTCTCAGACATTAAGTTAAAAGCCTGTGCAATATCAGCGAGTTCGTCTTTGGTTTTAACCACAATTCTTGTATTCCATTGGCCTTTGCTCATTGTATCGATTGCGGATTCAATTTTCTTAAGTGGTCTGAGTGCCCATTTTACTATGAGACACATCAATGCAATTATTAGTATCGTAATTATAATTACTAAAGCTGATGCATGGGTGAAAATTTGCCAAAATTCACGATTACTATGAATTCCTTCATCCAAGAAGTTTCCAACCAACCCGACCACTCTACCATTGGTGTCTTTTATGGGGACAAATGCCGCTGAAATATCTCCATAAACATCTCGGAATTTGACGTGTATATACTCAGGAGCATTGGTTTTTTCAGAGAACCTTTTCCAGACATCATATATGGCTTCTCTCTCATCTTGTTCTAAAATGTAGTCTACAAGACAGTACGTTGAGGAGATCATATCTGGATTGGTGTACTTTAAGCTATCATATGAATTGGAATTAGAACTGTAGCGTGTGTTTATTGTTGTGTAGAGCTTGTCATAATTCTCAACATAAGTGACGATATAATCGCTGCGGTCTCCAACTTTCAAAGAAACCTCTTCGTATCCCTTCTTTAGAGAATTCTTAAGATTGACATAGTCTGAGCTCATGTAACCTGATACATGGTTAAGTTTTGTAAAATCACTTCCGCTAATAATATCTGAGGCTATCTTGGCACCTCTTTCTTGCTCGCTGCGAAGTAAACTCATATATTCAGTAACACCGTCGTAGGTATTGAACCAAATAAGAACCCCCATGGATATCACGAAAAATGGTGTGAATAGAGCAATCATTTTTACTGCTAAAGGCAACCGTTTTATTTCAAGATTTGCAATATGTTTTACCGCATAGAATATCCCCAACATCACTAAAATTACGCTTAGCATTATTAAGTATCCCCAAGGGAACAGAGCTCCTCTAAGATCTCCAACCAGAACGTTATCAGCTCCAAATTCTACGTGGAAAGGTTTTGTAAAAGATTTAGATGCTGCGTAGAAGTTTTGGTCGTTTACTAATTTTATAGTTCGGACGTCCTGCATTTTAACATTTAATTTTTCTGAAAGATTACTGTCCAAACTATATAGGGTTTGCAGGATACTGCTGTGGGTATTTAATTTAAAAAATTTTCCGTTAACACAATCACTGAAGTATAAGTTATCTTGAGAGTCCACCTGCATTCCAACAACTACAAAAGGATTTTGAGGCATCATATTTGAACAATTCTCAAATTCACCTTGGTTATTGGTGGCGAAAAGTTCACCGTTTAAGGTTGAGTAGAAAATTCTTCCGCTCGATAATACTGCCATGTCGCTTACCCATTCATAACTTTGGCTAGTAGAAGCAGCAGAGGGAGAAATATCGAATGATTTTATTTTACGTGGACTTTCTTTTACTAATGGATTTGCCGTGATTATATCATAATGATTGTTTTCACACGCAATTATAGTTAGGCTTTGGTCTACAAACTGAAGTTTGCGAATGTACGGCTGCGTTGGAGGATTGGCATCATTGGAATAATCCATAGCAGCTATTTTTTTAATAAAATTACCATTATTATCGTACATGAGAACCGCTTCACTCAGTGTTGGATAAAGCGTTTTGTCTGCAACAACGGCCTTCAAGTCTTTTTTCTGTTGTACAACATAAAAGTTTCCTTTGGAGTCGGCTTCGAGATTACGATAGACGTATTCATTTTCATCAGTTGATTTTTCCATATCTACTTGAAATTTAGTTGCACCGTTAGGTAGTACTTTGGTGACTTTATAGTTTCCCTTGTTTTCATCCACGCTGAGGATATAAACATTACTAGAGGGATCCATATCGGAACTAAGAAAAGTTCCAAAATCCGGTCTATTTACAAAATACTGAACTATAAACGCAAAGAGCAGTAGTCCTATTACCATGAAAATTCGGGGGAGAGGCGTACCAAGAATACTTTGTTGAAATTTACTCAAACTATTTAAAATACCGTTTTTTGACTTCTTGACTTTTGCAGAATCTTTTTTCATACAATCTCCTCACAGTAAAATTTAATTTTTGTTTTTGCGCTTACCCTAAAGTTACATAAACATATGGCATTATTAAATATTTTATATAAATTATATTATTAATTTGATAATTGACTTGCGTAATATAGTATATTATCATAGAATAATTAAGTCAAGTATCTAAGGCGGTTTTATGTATTTATTTTATTAAAAGGTGTGAGCGGTAGATGGCAGAAATAAACAAACGTTGTGACTATGTGGTAATTGCAAATATTTTTGAAAGTCCTGAAGTTAGTGTACTCATCGGATACAAAGGAGAGAATAATCTAGATAATCTTTATGTCATAAACGAGTTTGAGTACAAAAAAGAAGAACTAGAAACATTCAAAGAACTTTTCTCAATTTACGACTCCCCTCAAAGGCCAAAGGAGTTTGTTGATTTTTTCGTAGAGAATGATAAGTTCTATAGTGTATTTAAGTACGTAGAAACGGAGGATATATCTCGAAAATTTAGGTTCGGTTTTAACGCCTTCTCATTTGATGATAGATGCACCTTCTTGGAGGACATTCTAATAAGGATAGATAAAATCAAAAATTTCCCAGCAGTTATCCGAGGATGTTTGACCGAACCCGAAAATCTCAGAGTAGATGAAGAAAAAAATATACATTTGATTTATAATTTGAAGAATATTGTAAAATATAAATCTGAGGATGCCGAAGACCTAATAGCTAAAAACATTAGCAATATAATTTATATTCTTCTCAAGCCAGAAGCGGATGCAAAGTTTAATAAAAGTCTTCATATCGTGATTGATAAATGTAAGCGCAGAGTTTACCGTTCTATACCGGAAATGGTAATTGATTTAAAAAAAGCCGAAAAGATATGTAAGACTAGCTCTTGGTGGGGATATTTCAAGCACCAGTTAGGAGTCCATAAATCGTTTATAAAACAATTTGCAAAAGCAGGAATATACTTCTTACTTCTATCAGGGGGTGTTTACCTTTTATATTCTAAACTAACTGAAGGTCAAAGGTCTGGAACTGCCCCGACGGCTGTAACTATTGGGGAAATTTCATACACCGGCGATGCCGAAGACGACTCGGATAAAACTGTTTCAACTGAAAATGTGGACAATCAAACTGGAAGCGAGTCCAACTTGGACATTATTTTGAGCGAAGGCTTAGATATTGATTATGAAGATTATATAGTTCAGTACGGCGACACCATAGCTTCAATTTGCAGCAATTACTACAAAGACTCCAAGTATATAACCGCTATAGCATCTTTCAACGGAATTGGAACAGATGAAAAGCTCACCGCTGGGACAATCCTCAAGTTACCAAACCGTACTGCAATTGCGCTTTATATTTCCAAATAATTGTGTATCAAAATTTTCTTGAAAAATCTAAAATTAGAGTTTAGAATTAAAGTCATTAGAAAAGTAACTTTAGTGGGAGAACAAATGAATAAATTTAAAAAAAATTATCCTGTGCATTCTAAAAAGTATGCCTTTGGAAATGAGTTATCAGATAGAGAGGTTGAAATTCCTAAAAAGAGCAGAGAAAATGTTCAATATGTAGATGTGTACTCTTCGGACTTCAAAAGAAAGAGGAGAAGAAAAAAGATTCCAATTTTGAGAGTATTTGTATTCACTTTCTTTTTGATTATCGGGCTCATTGGTGGAATGATGATTTATGCTTATAACACTCTTAATTCTTTCAACTACGAAGAAATCTACACAGACACAAGTAATGTGAGTTCAACAGAAGAATTTTCAAATGTTGATGGCCTATTCAATGATAGTAAAGTGTTGAACGTTTTGCTTATAGGAAGCGATTCGATGTCTGTAGGAGATCAAGGACGCAGCGACTCTCTGCTGATACTTTCACTCAACATTAGGACTAAAAAAATAAAAATAACTTCATTGATGAGGGATACTTGGATAGAAATTCCTGTTCATGGAAAAGATAGATTAAATGCTGCATTTGCTTATGGTGGTCCAAAGTTGACTATTGAAACAATTCAGAACAATTTTGGAATTTTAATAGATAGATTTGCTTGTGTGGATTTTGAAGGATTTTCTAAAATAATAGATGCTTTAGGTGGAATAGATATAGAGCTCACAGCAAAGGAATGCAAGTATATCAATAGTAATTCAGGGATCAAACCTGCGTTGAAAGGCCCGGGAATTAACCATTTAAGCGGTGTACAAGCACTGCATCATTCTCGAAACAGGGATAGCATTGGCTCAGACTACGACCGTACAAGCAGGCAGCGTCAAGTGCTGAAGGCGGCGGTAGAGGCATTAAAAAATGCTGGAGTTGGAAAGGTAACAGAGATGATATCTAACTTAGCGCCTTTAGTGACTACCAACTTTAAGACCGCTGAAATTACTCGTCTGGCGACGCGTTGTATGACATATTTAAATTATCCAATCGAAGAGTATAGAATTCCCGCTGATGGAAATGTTAGGGATGAAACGTATGGTCAAAAAATGGTACTGGTTATAAACAATATGCAGAAAGCAAGGGCAGATTTGAAGAAATTTATATATGAAATGGACGAACAGCAAGATAACAATAATAAAATAAAAAATAATTATTGATTTTTTGAAAATACTATGATAAAATAAAGCGGTGTGGCTGCTACGATGTGCGTTGAAGCGGGAGGTTGCAACTCAGAGTTGGTTATTTCCGTGGAGTATGTCCGATTTTAAACCGGGCGAAAGTTTTTTGGGTTTTTATTTAAAAAATTCAGTGCTTTTGTGTTTTTCGGGTTAAACGTAGTTGTTTATCCGTTTTTATTTGCGCAAAATTAGAAACACCCGGATGAGTTGATGCTCCAGAGCAGACTCACTACTTTTTATTAAGGAGGCGATTTAATGTCGGCGAAGGAAAAGATGAGGGTTAGGATTAAAGGTTACGATTCTCGTTTAGTTGACCAAGCGGCACAAAAGCTAGTTCAGACGGCTTCTAGAACGGGCTGCAAAATTTCGGGTCCGGTACCATTACCAACCGAAAAACAAGTTATAACCATTCTACGTTCCGTTCACATAAACAAAGATAGCCGTGAACAATTTGAAATGAGAACTCATAAGAGACTCATTGATATCTTGAAACCCTCAAACAAAACTGTTGATTCTTTAATGAATCTTGAACTCCCCGCAGGTGTTGAAATTGAAATTAAGCTTTAATTTTATAAGCTTGCGATTGGGGTCATGTTGGTGCGAGAGTGCCAACCAATAACCTAAATAGGAGGAAGAAAATGAAAAAAGCAATTATAGGTAAAAAAGTAGGCATGACTCAAATATTTGATGAACAAGGCAAAGTTGTACCGGTTACTGTTATCGAAGCTGGTCCTTGTATTGTTTCTCAAAAGAAGACTGTTGAAGTTGATGGTTACAATGCAATTCAGGTGGGATTTGGAGATTTAAGACCTAAGCAAGTCAATAAGCCGATGAAAGGTCACTTTGACAAAGCTAACGTAGCGCCAAAACGTACACTCAGAGAATTCCGTCTGGAAGATACAAACGCTTACAACGTTGGAGATCTTATCAAAGCTGATGTTTTTGCAGCTGGAGATAAAATTGATGTTGTAGGAACCAGCAAAGGCAAAGGCTGGGCCGGTGTTATCAAACGCTGGAACTTTAGGAGACTAAAAGAAACTCATGGTTCCGGACCGGTAGTTAGAAAAGGTGGTTCCATCGGAGCTTGTTCTGACCCTTCAAGAGTATTTAAGGGCAAGAAGATGGCAGGTCACCTCGGAGCTGAAAGAGTTACCGTACAAAACTTAACAGTGGTTAAAGTAGATGTTGAAAATAATCTAATTGCAATAAAAGGTGCAGTGCCAGGACCTAAGGGCGGCATAGTCTTAGTTTGCAATAGTGTTAAAGCATAAGGAAGGAGGAATTTTAATGCCTAATATAGCAGTGCTTGATATGAAAGGTAAAGAAGTAGGAACAGTAGCTTTACCGGATTCTATTTTTGGAATCAAACCAAACGACGCAGTTATGCATGAGGCAGTTGTTAATCATCTTGCTAACAAACGTCAAGGCACACAAAGCGCTTTGACTCGTGCTGAAGTTTCAGGTGGTGGAAAGAAACCATGGCGCCAAAAAGGCACAGGCCACGCACGTCAGGGTTCTATCAGAGCTCCTCAATGGAGACACGGTGGTATAGTGTTTGCACCAAAGCCACGTGACTACAGCTACGTGATTAACAAAAAAGTTAGACGTCTTGCACTTAAATCTGCATTGTCAAGTAAATTTATTGAAAGCAATATTGTTGTTTTGGATTCTATCTCCTTAGAAGAGTACAAAACTAAAGCAATAGTTGAAATGCTTGGTGCAATCGATGCAACTAAAAAGCCTCTTATAATACTTCCAAATATGGATGTAAAAATCATTCGCTCCACACGCAATATTCCGGGTGCGAAGACCTCTCAAGTTGGAGGCTTGAATACTTACGATATTATCAATGCTAAAAAGTTGGTAATCGTTAAAGACGCAATCAGTAAAATCGAGGAGGTGTATGCGTAATGTTGGCACACGACATTATAATAAAACCCATCATAACCGAAAAGACAATGGGTGGAATGCCTGACAAAAAATACACCTTTAAAGTGGCAAAGGATGCTGGAAAATTAGCAATTGCAAAAGCAGTTGAAGAGATATTTAAAGTAGAGGTTTTGAAAGTAAATACTTTAAATGTTCGCGGAAAAATGAAACGCAAAGGTAAATTCCATGGATATACTTCTTCCTGGAAAAAAGCCTATGTAACATTGAAACCAAACAGCAAAGCCATTGAATTCTTTGAAGGAATAGTATAGTCCCTGTTTATCGCAGTTGTTTGGCTAGAAGGTTAAGCAGATTAGGGAAGAGTCAGCTTCCGCAAAGCTAAATTTTTAAGGAGAGTGAAAAAGTTTTGGCAATAAAAAATTATAAACCAACAACCCCTTCGAGAAGAAATATGTCAGTGATAGACTATTCTGAACTTTCGAAGGTAAAACCAGAAAAAAGCTTGCTTCGTCCTTTGAACAAATTTTCCGGACGTAACAGCTATGGAAGAATAACCGTCAGACATAGAGGCGGTGGAAGCAAGAGAAAATATCGTATTATTGACTTTAAACGTAACAAAGTAGGTACCCAGGGTGAAGTTATGACCCTCGAGTATGATCCTAACAGATCCTCTAACATTGCACTTGTTAAGTATGCTGATGGAGAAAAAAGATATATCATTGCTCCTCAAGGCCTTAAAGTTGGACAAAAAATAAGTGCTGGTTCAGAGTCAGATATCATTTTAGGTAACGCTTTACCTTTAATGAACATTCCTGTAGGTACGTTTATTCATAACGTAGAGCTATATCCCGGAAAAGGTGCACAGCTTGCCAGAGCAGCAGGAATCATGGCTCAGTTAATGGCTAAAGAAGGAAAAATGGCACTTCTTAGATTACCTTCAGGTGAACTTAGAAACGTTCCTCTTGAATGTATGGCAACGGTTGGCCAAGTTGGTAATATCGAACACGAAAACGTGAAGATAGGTAAAGCCGGACGTAAACGCCATATGGGTTGGAGACCAACTGTTCGTGGTTCTGTTATGAACCCATGCGATCACCCCCACGGAGGCGGTGAAGGTAGAGCTCCTATCGGACGTCCCGGACCTACAACACCTTGGGGTAAACCGGCTCTTGGTTACAAGACACGTTCTAAGAAGAATCCTTCAAATAAATATATTGTTAAACGCAGAAATGGCAAATAATAGGGAAAGGAGTTTGATAAAGTGAGTAGAAGTTTGAAAAAAGCACCTTTTGTACAACCGGTTCTTCTTAAAAGAGTTAATGAACTCAATAAGACTGGTGAGAAAAAAGTGTTGAAAACATGGAGCAGATCGTCAACCATTTTCCCAGAGTTTGTAGGACATACGTTCGCGGTTCATGATGGACGCAAACATATTCCAGTTTATGTGACGGAAGATATGGTAGGACATAAACTAGGTGAATTTGCTCCCACAAGAACGTTTAAAGGCCATGCTGGATCAAAAACAACGGCTAAGAAATAACTGTTGAAAGGAGTTGTAATATATGGAAGCAAAAGCACATTTGAGATTTGCTCGTATATCTCCAAGGAAAGTTTCTATAGTATTGGATTTAATTAGAAACAAACCTGTGGAATATGCAATGGCCGTCTTGAAACACGTTCCTAAATCAGCGTGTGAATATCTTGAGAAGTTACTCAAGTCTGCGGTGGCAAATGCAGTAAATAACAATCAAATGGATGTTACTCGTTTGTATGTATCTGAATGTTTTGCGTGCCCAGGGCCGATTCTTAAGAGAATCAGACCAATGTCTAAAGGCCGGGCTTACAGAATAGAAAAAAGAAGCTCACATATTACTATAGTCCTAAGGGAAAAAAATTAGTAGAAAAGGAGGTTGACTATGGGACAGAAAGTAAATCCTTGTGGATTTCGTGTTGGAGTTATTAAAAATTGGGATTCGAGATGGTTTGTAAAAAAGAAAGATTTTGCAAATGCTTTGATTGAAGACTACAATCTTCGTAAGTTGTTATTGAAGAGACTTAAACCAGCCGGAGTCCCTAAAATCGAAATCGAAAGAGATAACAACAAAATTCGTTTGCATATTCATTGCGCTAAGCCCGGAGTCGTGATTGGTAAGGGTGGCGTTGAAATTGATAAACTTAAGGCTTATTGCCAAAAAATCACTAATAAGCCAGTTATCATAAATATTGTTGAGATTAAAAATTCTGACATGAATGCTCAACTAGTTGCTGAAACAATTGCAACTCAACTTGAAAAGAGAGTTTCCTTCAGACGTGCTCTTAAACAAGCTATGGGACGTTCCATGAAAGCTGGGGCAAAAGGAATTAAAACTCAAGTTTCAGGACGTTTGGGCGGAGCGGAAATTGCTCGTACAGAACATTATCACGAAGGTACGATTCCTTTGCAAACAATCCGTGCTGATATCGACTATGGTTTTGCAGAAGCAGCCACAACCTACGGAGGTATTATCGGAGTAAAAGTTTGGATTTATAAGGGAGAAATTCTTGTAAATTCTGCAAGCAAGGGGTCTGTGAAAGGAGGCGGAGCCAGTGCTGTTGCCAAAAAGAACTAAGTATAGAAAAGTCCATAGAGGCAGAATGAAAGGTAAAGCAATCAGAGGAAGTCACGTTTCTCACGGCGATTTCGGTCTTCAGGCTTTGGAACCCGCATGGATAACTTCCAACCAGATTGAAGCCGCACGTATTGCAATGACTAGGTTCTGCAAAAGGGTTGGTAAAGTTTGGATAAAAATATTCCCTGATAAACCCGTAACTAAAAAACCTGCTGAAACCCGCATGGGTAAGGGAAAAGGTTCTCCAGAGTTTTGGGTAGCGGTTGTTAGACCAGGCAGAATTATGTTTGAAATAGGGGATGTTCCTGAGCAAACTGCAAAGGAAGCAATGCGTTTAGCAGCTAACAAGCTCCCTATAAAATGTAAGTTTATAAGAAAGCAAGAAACGGATGGTGAGGTTTAATGAAAAATTCAGAAATCAAAAAATTAACAGTTGCAGACTTAACTGCAAAGTTAAAAGACCTTAAATCCGAACTTTTCAATCTTAGATTTCAACTCGCCATAAATCAACTTGAAAATCCTATGAGGATAAGAACAGTTAAGAGAGATATCGCGAGAGTACAAACTTTCATAAGAGAAAAAGAATTAAACGAACAACTTAGCAGTGCAGTTGTAGCAGAGTAATTTTGACTCAACATACCGAGAGGAGGATGAATTGTTTTGGCCGAAAGAAATATGAGAAAAGTTAAGATCGGTAAAGTCGTTAGTGACAAAATGGATAAAACTATTGTTGTAGCAGTTGAGGATAGCGTTAAACATCCACTTTATAAGAAGATTGTAAAACGCATGAAACGTTTCAAAGCTCATGATGAGTCCAATGAGTGCAATATTGGTGACCGCGTGAAAATTATGGAAACACGGCCTTTGTCAAAAGAAAAGAATTGGAGACTCGTGAGTATAGTTGAAAAGGCAAAATAGTTTTTATCTTGTTAAACGCTATTTGGCATGCGGTATTTGAAAATCAGGTTTTTGATTTAAAATAAAAATGTCGAGAAATAATATTATGGTTGGTTAGGAGGAATAGTTCGCTATGATACAGCCACAAACTCGTTTAAAAGTTGCTGATAACACTGGTGCGAAAGAAGTTATGTGTTTCAGAGTGCTCGGTGGAACCCGCAGACGTTACGCAAGAATCGGTGATGTTATAGTTGCTTCTGTTAAAAAAGCATCACCCGGAGGCGTTGTTAAAAAAGGTGACGTAGTTAAAGCCGTTGTAGTTAGAACGAAAGCTAAGACCAGAAGAAATGACGGTTCATATATATGCTTCGATGAAAACTCAGCAGTAATAATAAAGGACGACAAGACGCCAAAAGGTACACGTATTTTCGGACCTGTATCCAGAGAATTGCGTGAAAAAGGATATCTTAAGATATCAAGTTTGGCTCCAGAAGTTCTCTAATAGGAGGTGTTTGTTTGTGTTCAAAAGGAATAATAAAAATTTAGAAAAGCTTCACCGTAGCAAAATTCACTTGAAAACTGGCGACAAAGTTGTTGTTTTAAGTGGAAAAGATAAAGGTAAAGAAGGCAAAGTCGTAGCGGTTAGCCCAAAAGAAGGTAAGCTAATCGTTGAAGGCGTTAATATCGTTTCAAAGCACGTTAAACCCAGAAGAGCTGGGCAAGAAGGCGGTATTGTTAAAACCGAAGGAGCACTTTATGCTTGTAAAGTTCAGCTAATTTGCTCACATTGCGGAAAACCAACCCGTGTTGCTCACAAATTCATGGAAGACGGTAATAAAAAGCGTAGCTGCAAAAAATGCGGTGAAGTGCTGTAAGGAGGAGAAGAATGGCCAGGTTAAAAGATTTTTATAAAGAACAAGTAGTGCCGCAGCTTGTAAGTAAGTTTAGCTATAAAAACGTAATGCAAGTGCCTAAACTTGAGAAAATAGTTATCAACGTTGGCGCTGGTGAAGCAAGGGATAATTCAAAAGTTATAAATTCTATCCTTGAAGACCTTTCAGCAATTACAGGTCAGAAACCAGTTGTTTGTACCGCTAGAAAATCCGTTGCTAACTTTAAAGTTCGTGAAGGAATGAAAATTGGTGCTAAAGTTACTCTCAGAGGCGAGAAGATGTATGAGTTCATCGACAGACTCTTCAATCTTGCACTCCCCAGAGTTAGGGACTTCAGAGGAATTAACCCTAAATCATTCGACGGACGTGGCAACTACAATATGGGAATAAAAGAACAATTGATATTCCCAGAAATCGAATACGATAAAATTGATAAAATCCGCGGAATGGACGTTTCCATCTCAACTACGGCTAACACTGATGAAGAAGCCAGAGAGCTGTTAAAATTGATGGGTGCACCATTTGAGAAATAAGGAGGGATATTGTGGCTAAAACATCATTAAAAGTAAAGCAAAAAAGAACACAAAAATTTTCTACTCGTGAATATTCTCGTTGCAGAATTTGTGGTAGGCCGCATGGTTACCTTCGCAAGTTTGGCATATGCCGTATATGTTTCAGAACCTTAGCGCATAAAGGAGAAATTCCTGGAGTTAGAAAAGCAAGTTGGTAAAATTGGCAAAGGAGGTTAATTACTTATGCAAATAACAGATGCAATAGCAGATTTGTTAACTAGAATCCGTAATGCTTGTTCTGCAAAACACGAAATCGTTGAAGTACCTTCTTCAAACATCAAGAAAGCTATAGTTCAAGTTTTGCTTGATGAGGGATACATCAGAAAATTCATGATTATCGAAGATAACAAGCAAAATATGATTAAAATCTTTCTGAAATACACAGAAGATAAAAAACCTGTTATAACTGGTCTTAAGAGAGTTTCTAAGCCTGGGCTCAGAATTTACAGCAATGTAGAAGATATGCCTAAGGTTATGAAAGGACTCGGAGTAGCTTTGGTTTCAACATCCAAAGGCGTTATGACCGATCGCCGTGCAAGAAAAGAAAAACTTGGCGGGGAAGTTTTGGCATTCGTTTGGTAAAGAAAGGAGGATAAAAGATGTCAAGAATTGGTAGAAAACCTATAAGTATTCCCTCAGGAGTAGAGGCAAGTTTGGCGGATGGAGTTATCAAAATTGCTGGTTCTAAAGGTACTTTAACTCATGCTGTTCATCCAAAAATGAAAGTTGAAATTAGCGATGGCGTGATAACTGTTTCCAGACCTAACGATTTAAAAGAAAATCGTGCACTTCATGGCTTGACTCGCTCTTTGATTAGCAATATGGTTGAAGGCGTTACTAATGGCTTTAAAAAAGATTTAGAAGTCAATGGAGTTGGATACCGTGTTCAGAAACAAGGAAATAATTTAGTATTGAACTTAGGATTTTCTCATCAGGTAATTGTACCAGAGGTTGAGGGAATTAAGTTTGAAGTTCAGGGCAATAAAATTTCCGTTATTGGTATCGATAAACAAAAAGTAGGACAGTGTGCTGCTGAAATCAGAGAAAAACGTCCTCCAGAACCATATAAGGGTAAAGGTATCAAATATGCTGATGAAGTAATTCGTCGCAAAGAGGGTAAAACAGGTAAAAAATAATTAGGAGGGTAAAGAAATGGTGAACAAGGCAGATAAAAATCAGGCCCGTTTAAGACGTCACCGGAGAGTTAGAGGAAAAATTTCCGGTACATCCGAACGTCCTCGCTTGAATGTTTTTCGTTCCAGAAGCAACATCAGCGTTCAGATAATTGATGATGTTTCCGCTAAAACTTTAGCAAGTGCTTCATCTTATGAGAAGGATTTTTCTTCTTACGGTGGTAACAAAGAGGCAGCAGCTCAAGTTGGAAAATTAATTGCTGAGCGTGCTTTAGAAAAAGGAATTTCAAATGTTGTTTTTGACCGTGGAGGATATCTTTTCCATGGCCGCGTAAAAGCATTGGCTGAAGGTGCTCGCGAAGCAGGACTTAAATTTTAATATAGAAGGAGGGAAAACTTTTGGGTAAGATAGATGGTTCAGTGCTTGATTTAAAAGAAAGACTGGTTGCTATAAACAGAGTTTCTAAGACTGTTAAAGGAGGACGAATTTTTAAATTTGCTGCTTTGATGGTTGTTGGAGATGGCAAAGGAACTGTAGGATTTGGAATTGGTAAATCAGGAGAAGTTCCAGATGCAATTAGAAAAGGAATCGAGGATGCTAAGAAAAATTTGATAAAGGTTCCTTTAAAAGGTGGTACTATCCCTCATGAAATTCTAGGTGCTTATGGTGCAGGAAGAGTTTTAATGAAACCTGCTGCTCCTGGTACTGGAGTTATTGCGGGAGGTCCAGTTCGTGCAGTTGTTGAATCAGCGGGAATCAAGGATATACGTACAAAAGCATTGCGTTCAAATAATCCTTGTAACGTGGTAAGAGCTACAATAGCTGGATTAGAATCACTTCGCACAGCAGCTGAAGTTGCCGAATTAAGAGGAAAGACTCCAGCCGAGATTCTCAAGTAATTGTTTTTAGTGAGTAATTTACTTGATATCATTTGATGATATGGTAAAATTAATGGATATGTGTTGCTTTGTGGCTTAGTTTTGATTGGAGGTGTTTAGCCTCTAGATTTACTCACAAAGCATACATACAACAAAAAATTCGTCATTTGATGTTAGAATTTAAATGATTTCAAAGTTTTGAGGATTTTAACTTCAAAAGACTCTGAATGGGAGGTGAAAGTAAATGGGACTTGAAAGTTTGAAATGTCCAGTAGGTTCTCGTAAAGCACCAAAGCGCGTTGGACGCGGTCATGGTTCAGGATGGGGCAAAACTGCCGGAAAAGGCCATAAAGGTCAAAACGCTAGATCTGGTGGAGGAGTGCGTCCTGGTTTTGAAGGAGGCCAAATGCCTTTACAAAGACGTATCCCTAAGAGAGGCTTCAACAACATATTTGCTCCTAGAGTAGTATCGGTTAATGTTGGACACCTTGATAGATTCGGTGACGGTTCAGTTATAGGTGCAAATGAATTGATCGAAATGGGGTTCATAAAGCGCCGTTTTGATAAAATCAAAATTTTAGGTGACGGAGAACTTACTAAAAGTTTAACGGTTAAAGCACAGATGTTTTCAAAATCTGCAATTGAAAAAATAAAATCTGCAGGAGGGAAGGCGGAGGTGGTCTAGTTGATTAGGACGTTAATAAATTCATGGAAAGTAAAAGAACTCCGAAATAAGTTGCTATTTACTATATTTATAATTATAGTTTTTCGAGTAGGGTCTGTAATTCCCGTACCATTTTTGAATGTCGAAGCATTAGCCGGAATGATGGGAAGTCTAGGAGAAAGCGGAGCAATTCTTACTTATCTAGACACTCTCTCCGGTGGTGCTTTCGCTCAAGCTACAATTTTTGCAATGTCAGTTGGACCTTATATTAACGCATCTATAGTAGTTCAATTGATGACTGTTGCACTTCCATATTTGGAATCGCTGCAAAAAGAGGGCGAAGAAGGTCGCAAAAAGCTAACAGCAATTACTAGGTACGTGACCATAATTTTGGCACTTTTACAAGGTACAGCATTTTATTTGTACTTAAGAAACGGAAGTTTCCAAGGTATTCCAATCGTAAGATATACAGAAGGTCTTGCAGGAACGTTTGTAGCAGTTATAATAGTTCTATGTTTCACGGCCGGTGCAGCTCTTATGATGTGGTTAGGAGAACAGGTAAATGCTAAAGGTGTTGGTAATGGAGTTTCCATTTTGATGTTTGCAGGAATGGTATCTCGTCTGCCAAGTTTAATAACTAGACTTGTTGGATATTTCTCATTGGCTATGGCTATTCCAGAACAATTCTATAGGTTCTATATATACGTGCCACTGTTTGTGATACTTTTCCTTTTCTTAATGTGGATAATTGTATCCATGAACGATGCCGAAAGACGCATTCCAATTCAGTATGCTCAGCGTACTGTGGGACGTAAAATGTATGCGGGCCAAAACACTCATATACCCTTAAAGGTAGGAATCACCGGAGTAATGCCAATTATATTTGCAACTCAAATATTAGCGGTTCCGAACTTTGTAAATTTCTTTGCAAAGCCTACTGGATGGTGGAAAACTATTCTTGATTCCTTTTCAATAAACGGACCAGTTTACACGGCCTGCTATTTCTTCTTGATATTTGTGTTTGCGTATTTCTATGTTGAAATAACTTACAATCCGGTTGAAATGGCCAATAATCTGCGTCAAAGCAACGGTGCAATACCGGGAATTCGTCCAGGTAAACCCACAGCGGACTATTTTGCAAAAGTTTTATCTAAAGTCACATTTTTAGGAGCACTATTTTTAGCTGTTATAGCTTTGCTTCCTATCGGGTTTACAACTTTCACCGGGATGAACAATTTATCTTTGGGCGGTACTTCCATAATAATTATGGTAGGAGTTGCGCTCGAAACTGTTAAACAGCTAGAATCTCAACTGATGATGCGTCAGTATAAAGGTTTCTTAGGATAATTGAGTTTATAATTTTAATTAAAAAATTATTTCTGAGTTTTGTATGTGTGCTCGCGCAAGCGGGTGCGCATATCCCTAGGGCCTTTAACTTTCGCAAATCGTTATACTATTTGATAATTAACAAAACGTTGAAAAGCAGCTTGGAATCGTGAACTGTGTTTACTTGATTATCGATAGAGGTTTGAATATTTTTGTGTATTGTGATATAATACTCAAATGATTTCTAATTTTTAAAGAAGGAGTTTGAACAATGAATATTATACTTTTAGGAGCCCCTGGTGCGGGTAAAGGTACTCAAGCCGAAATTATATCTGAACGTCTTAATATTCCTACAATTTCGACGGGCGATATTATAAGAGAGGCACTGAAGAATGGTACTGAGATGGGACTAAAAGCGAAATCTTTTATCGATAAAGGTCATTTGGTTCCTGATGAAGTCGTTATAGGAATAGTAACTGAAAGAATAAAACGTGATGACTGTAAAAATGGATTTATTCTTGATGGTTTTCCTCGTACGATTGCACAAGCTGAGGCACTGAATAATTCTGAGGTAAAAATTGATTATGTTCTAGATATTGAAGTTGACGAAGAATTAATCTACAAGAGAATGTCAGGACGCCGTGTTTGCGAAAATTGTGCACGTGTATATAACGTTAATACGGATAAAAAGCCTCGTGTTGACGGTAAGTGTGATGTTTGTGCAGGCACCCTTGTTCAACGTATGGATGACAAACTCGAAACAGTAAAAGAACGTCTAAAAGTGTACTACGAGCAAACTCATGCGCTTAAAGATTATTATGAGAAACGTGGTATGAGGACTGTTATCGATGGTTCGCAACCATTGCCGAAAATCACTGAAGATGTTTTCAAAGCACTTAAAATATAGGGAAGTATAAAAATGGTTAAACTAAAAAACTCCAAGGAACTGGAACTCATGCGCATTGCAGGTAAAATTTCTGCAAGAGCTTTGAAGATTGCAGGCGAAGCTGTTGAGCCGGGCGTGAGCACTCTTGAAATTGATGAGATAGTCTATAAGTATATAAAATCGCAAGGTGCAACTCCGTCGTTTTTGGGCTACAATGATTTCCCGTCCAGTTGCTGTATTTCTCTAAATAGCGAAGTCATCCATGGCATACCTCGAAAAAATCGCATTATAAAAAACGGAGATATTGTAAGTATTGATGTTGGAGCGTGTATAAATAATTTCCACGGCGATAACGCTTGGACTTTTGCCTGTGGCGATATTTCTAAAGAGGCGAAGGGTCTACTTGAAGCAACGCGCGAAAGCTTGATGGTAGGTATATCACAGGCCAAAGCGGGAAGCAGAGTGGGAGATATCGGAAATGCGGTTGAGAGTTATGTCAAAGCACGTGGCTACTCAGTGGTACGAGATTTCGTAGGTCATGGAGTGGGCACGCAGTTGCACGAAGATCCTTCTGTGCCTAATTTTGGTAGACCGGGTCACGGGGCAAGATTAATGCCCGGCATGACAATTGCAATTGAACCTATGGTAAATCTTGGTGGATTTGCAGTGAAAGTGCTGGATGATGGCTGGACTACTGTTACTGCTGATGGTAAAATTTCGGCTCATTTTGAGCACACCGTAGCGGTTACTTCCAATGGTCCTTTGATTCTTACAGATCCCAGTTGAGGATGGAATGCGTATGAATATTGATAGAGGGATGGTTGTTCGCACGTGTGCAGGAAGAGATAAAGGTTATTTTCAGGTTGTACTGAGTGTGGAGGATGGTTGCGTTTGGTTGTGTGATGGCAAAAGTCATCGGCTTGAGCGACCAAAAAAGAAAAATTTAATTCATATCAGACGTACAAGAACTTTTCTCGAAGAAGATTGTTTACAATCTAATATGCTCATATGGGCGGCATTAGCTTCTTTTAGGTGCAAAACAGAAAGGCAAAAACTTTCGGGTAAAAAGGTGGTGAAGTGAGCGCTAAAATACTCAAACACGCAGATAAAAACTGATTGTAGAGTATTTACAGATGCTCAAAGGTATATGTCTAAAGAAGATGTTATTGAGTTAGAGGGCAAAGTGGTAGAAGTTCTACCCAATGCAATGTTTAAGGTTGAAATTCCAAACGGGAAGGTTATACTTGCTCATATATCAGGCAAGCTTAGAATGAACTATATAAAAATTTTACAAGGTGATTGTGTTAAATTGGAAATGTCGCCTTACGATCTAACTCGTGCGCGAATCACTTGGAGAATGAAAAATAGCGAAAAAAGTACATTTGCAAGTGAATCGGATTCTAAGGCTGAGTCGTTAGGATCCCAAAATTCTGATACTTAGAACAACATTCGGTAAAGGATGTGAGATAAATAATGAAAGTCAGACCATCTGTAAAAAAGATTTGTGATAAGTGTAAAGTCATAAAGAGAAATGGTAGAGTAATGATTATATGCGAAAATCCTAAGCATAAACAAAGACAAGGATAATTTAAAAATTAAGTATGGAGGTGTTATAAGTAATGGCTCGTATATCCGGCGTGGATTTACCAAGAGATAAGAGGGTTGAAATCGGACTTACCTACATTTTTGGTATTGGAAGAACAAGTGCCAAAGAAATTATTAAGCAAACAGGAGTTAACCCTGATACCCGTGTTAGGGATTTAACTGAGGACGATGTCGCTAAAATTAGGGCTTGTATAGATAAAAACTATAAAGTTGAAGGCGATCTCAGAAGTGAAATAGCTTTCGATATCAAGAGATTAATTGAAATTGGATGCTACAGAGGAGTTCGTCACAGAAAAGGTTTACCTGTTAGAGGTCAAAGGTCTAAAACCAACGCAAGAACTCGTAAAGGTCCTAAAAAAACAATGGCAAATAAAAAAGGATAGTCGGTAAAGGAGGAGTATATTAATGGCAATGCAATCAGGTGCCAAAAAAGCACCTATTCGTAGACGCAAAGACAGAAAAAACATAGAACGTGGGGCAGCTCATATTCAGTCTACGTTTAACAACACTATTGTAACTATAACAGACGTTGAAGGTAACGCGATATCTGCAGCAAGTGCTGGGGAATTGGGCTTTAAGGGTTCTAAGAAATCTACTCCCTTTGCAGCTCAGAGCGCTGCGGACGTTGCAGCAAAAGCGGCTATGGAACATGGTTTGAAATCCGTTGAGGTATATGTAAAAGGTCCAGGGTCAGGTCGTGAAGCAGCAATTAGAGCTCTTCAGGCAGCAGGACTTGAAGTAAATATGATTAAAGACGTCACACCGATTCCTCACAATGGATGTCGGCCACCAAAAAGAAGACGTGTTTAGTATAAAATTAAAATAGGAGGTGTAAATTAGAAAATGGCAAGATATACAGGAGCTGTGTGCAGATTATGCCGCAGAGAAGGACAAAAACTCTTCTTAAAAGGAGATAGATGTTATACAGGAAAATGTGCGATATCCCGTCGCCCTTACGCCCCTGGACAACATGGTCAAGGACGTAAAAAATTAACAGAATATGGTCTTCAGCTTCGTGCAAAACAAAAAGCAAGACGTTACTACGGAGTTCTTGAACACCAGTTCTCTCATTATTTTGATTTAGCTACCAAAATGAAAGAGGGAAAAACCGGTGAAAACTTGTTAGCAATTTTGGAATCCAGACTTGACAACATCATATATCGTTTGGGTTGGGCAAGTTCTCGTCCAGAAGCTAGACAGCTTGTTGTTCATAATCACTTTAAATTAAACGGCAAAAAGGTTAACGTTCCTTCATTGCTCGTGAAGGTTGGGGACGTTATCTCATTGGACGAAAATTCAAAGAGTAGTTCAAAATTCAAATCACTGCTTGAAGCTAATGCTTCTCGCCCAGTACCAAAGTGGTTAGAATTAGATGTTAACAAACTCGAAGCTAAGAAAATTGCATTCCCTGCTAGGGAAGATATTGATCTTGAAGTTGAAGAAACCTTAATCGTTGAGTTGTACTCCAAATAACATTGTATTTTTTATCATGGTATTTGAAAAAATGTTGAGGAGGATTTGATGATTGAGATAGAAAAGCCCAGAATTAGCATAGCTGAAATTTCTGATGACGGTACTTATGGTAAATTCGTTGTGGAGCCTCTTGAGAGGGGTTTTGGTAATACTTTGGGTAACAGCTTGCGTAGGATTTTATTATCATCTTTGCCAGGAGTAGCAGCTAAATCCGTTAAAATTGATGGTGTACTGCATGAATTTTCAACTGTTCCTGGAGTCAAAGAGGATGTTACTGAATTAGTCTTGAATATCAAGGGTATCTTAGCAAAATTGGATTGTGATGAACCCAAGGTAGTTGAGATTAATGCTGAAGGTCCTTGTGAAGTTACTTCGAAGTCTATTATTCACGACAGTGATGTTGAAATTTTAAACCCTGATTGGCATATAGCCACTTTAGGCCCTGATGCCAGGCTTCACATGGAAATCACTCTAGATAAAGGCCGTGGTTATGTTTCTGCTGAACGTAACAAAGCTTCAATGGAGAGTGTTATTGGAGTGCTGCCAGTAGACTCGATTTATACTCCGGTTCTAAAAGTGAACTATAAGGTAGAAAATACGAGGGTTGGACAAATCACCGACTTTGACAAACTTTCTTTGGAAGTCTGGACAAATGGTGTAGTGCTGGCAGAAGAAGCTGTGTCAGTTGCTGCGAAGATACTTATCGAACACTTTAATTTGTTTTTGGGTTTGTCATCTATCGCGGAAAAAACAAATGTTTTGGTTGAGCCTGCAAGGAATAGCGCAGCTAAAAATTTGGACGTTACCATTGACGAACTGGAACTTTCGGTTAGATCCTATAACTGCTTGAAGAGAGCTGGAATTAATACTGTCAAGGATTTAACAAGTAAAACGGAAGATGAAATGATGAAAGTGCGCAATTTAGGACGTAAATCACTTGATGAAGTTATTGAAAAATTAAATTCTATGGGCTTAGATCTTTCTAGAATAGACTAATTGCCCTAAGAAACGGAAAGGAGACGAATTCGAGATGTCAGGAAAGAGAAAACTTGGCAGAGCTACGGCTCACAGAATTGCCATGTTGAGAGCATTGGTTACTTTTCTTATCGAAAATGGAAAAATAGAAACAACCCTCACCAGAGCAAAAGAAGTTCGCTCATTGGCAGAAAAGATGATAACTTTAGCTAAGGTTGATACTCTTCATAACAGACGTATGGTTATGTCATTTATAACTAAAAAAGAAGTATCAAGAAAATTGTTTGAAAGTATTTCTCCAAAGTATGCCGATAGAAATGGTGGTTACACCAGAATTACTAAACTAGGACCTCGTCGCGGGGATGCTGCAGAAATGGCAATTATAGAGCTCATCTAACCTATAGGAAAGGTTTCGCAGTGAGCTAGAATTAGTAGAAATGTTTCGTTCATGCTCTAATAGTTAATTTTAGCATGGGCGAAATTACATATAGAAATGCATTTGCAGGAAGGCGGGAAGAAAGACTGAAAATGAGTTAAAGTACTCAAAGTAAGTCTTGAGGAAAATGGATTTAATGATAGTTGTTATAATATGTTCGTTTGTATCGCTTTTGTTTGCTGGAATAATGTTTAAAAGAGTGCACAAATCTCCAGAAGGCACTGATTTAATGGCTAAAATATCTTCTGCGATACGTAAAGGCGCATCTGCATATCTTAAGCGTCAATACAAGGGTGTTGGAATGTTTTTTGCGTTAGTTTTTGTGATATTGCTAACACTTTCTTTGAATGGGTTTTTGAATAAATTTATACCGTTTGCATTCTTAACGGGAGGATTTTTTTCAGCACTGTCCGGATTTATTGGAATGAAAACTGCCACTATGGCGAATGCTCGTACAGCGTGTGCAGCCCAAAAAGGACTTAACGATGGATTGAAAGTAGGGTTTTCAGCAGGATCGGTTATGGGATTCGTTGTTGTTGGACTGGGACTACTTGATTTATCGATTTGGTACTTTTTCCTTAGATATGTTTGGTATGCAAATATCGAAGTGATAACTGATGAAGCCGTGCTCGTACAGCATATAGCTTCTAACATGTTAACCTTTGGAATGGGTGCTTCTTGTATGGCACTATTTGCGAGAGTAGGTGGAGGAATATTCACCAAAGCCGCAGACGTTGGAGCAGATTTAGTTGGTAAAGTTGAAGCAGGAATTCCTGAAGACGATCCCAGAAATCCGGCTGTTATAGCGGATAACGTAGGAGATAACGTTGGTGACGTTGCAGGAATGGGCGCGGACTTATATGAATCTTATGTGGGTTCTATACTTTCGAGTAGTGCATTAGCGGTTAGTGCGGGATTGGGCGCTAAAGGAATGGTAATCCCGATGCTCATAGCTGCACTTGGAATACTGGCATCGATTTTTGGTACATTTTTTGTTAAGACCGAGGAAAATGCCACACAACGAACTTTACTCAAATCTTTGCGTTTGGGAACTTATGTGAGCACGGTGGCGATAGCTATTATAGCTTACTTTTTAATAAACTATCTGTTACCTGAATATATGGGTGTGTTCTGGAGTATTATTGCGGGTCTAGTTGCAGGTATGTTGATAGGTTTCACAACTGAATACTACACTTCTGATACCTATAAACCAACCAAAACACTTTCAGAAACTTCAGAAACAGGCCCGGCAACTGTTATAATCGGCGGACTTTCTCTTGGTATGAGTTCCACGGTATGGCCGGTTTTAATAGTGGGAGTAGCGGTTTTGATAAGCTTCTTTGGCTGCGGCGGAGATATTTCAAATATTTTAAGTTTTAATCGTGGCCTTTATGGAATTGGAGTAGCGGCTGTAAGTATGTTATCCACTCTAGGAATTACCCTTGCCACTGATGCATATGGTCCTATAGCAGATAATGCTGGGGGAATTGCTGAAATGGCGGGTCTTGGAGATGAAGTTAGAAACAGAACCGATGCTCTTGACTCTCTCGGAAACACTACAGCTGCCACGGGAAAAGGTTTTGCAATAGGTTCCGCAGCACTCACGGCGCTGGCATTAATTGCGGCTTATATTGCTGAAGTTAAAACTTTAGCTCCTGGAGTATCTTTTAACCTAAATATTACGAATCCACCAGTTCTGATAGGGTTGTTTGTAGGGGCAATGGTTCCATTCTTATTTGCTGCACTTACAATGGAAGCAGTAGGAAAAGCCGCTCAGAGTATCGTTCTTGAGGTTAGACGTCAATTTAAGAGTATAAAGGGCATATTAGAAGGAACTGCCGAACCTGACTATGAGTCCTGCGTAGATTTATGCACAAAATCATCTCAGAGGTTAATGGTTTTGCCTGCGGTTTTGGCCGTTGTAGTTCCTATCGCTGTTGGATTTGTTTTGGGGGTTAACGGAGTGGCTGGTTTCTTAGCAGGTACCACGATAACTGGTTTCACACTTGCCATAATGATGGCTAATTCAGGCGGAGCTTGGGATAATGCCAAAAAGCACATTGAAGCAGGGAACTTAGGCGGTAAAGGCTCTGATAACCACAAAGCTGCTGTTGTAGGCGATACTGTTGGAGATCCTTTCAAAGACACTTCTGGTCCAGCTATAAATATACTTATAAAGCTGACATCAGTTGTGGCAATAGTTTTTGCGGCGCTTACCATTAAATTTCATATTTTTTGAATTTGAAATGCCAAAAATATTTTAAAATTTTAAAAAAAGCTATTGACATTTATATTGGTTCGTGATATGATCTTAATGTAGTGAGAAATCTACAACAATAATTTTTAAATTGGAGAGTGCTGTAAATGAGAAAAGAATTAAAATTGTTGTCCGATCAATCATTGGAAATGGTAAGTGGAGGTAGCGTAAAGAATTGCTTAAGAGCAGCAGTGTGTTCTGTTTTAGGTACTGCAGCTGTAGCTGAGGGATATGTTATACTAAGTGACTTATCTGAGGAAGATGACGAATTAAGACGTGTTCGTGGTAGTCGTTCAGCAAAATTATATGGTTTTTCTAGCAAGCTAAGACCAGGTATTGAACGTGTAGTTAATGCTACTGGAAGTACAGCATTAGATTTACACAATGACTTGATTGATGCTATTCGCAGAAAACCAGCAGTGGTTGCAGGTTCAAATCAAGCGGTTGCTCAATAATTTTGAAATCTAGAAATAAACTTATTTGATAAACTAGATTATTCTATCTACCCCCTTTCTCGGAGGAATTCTGGGATTGTTACAAAATTTGTAATGAGGGTAAAATTTAGAAAGGTGTGTTAAGTTTTATGTTATCTAAAGATCAAAAAAATTCTATCATTGCTAGTTATTGTACTCATGAGGGAGATACAGGTTCTCCGGAGGTACAGGTTGCTGTATTAACAAAAAGGATTAGCGATCTTACTGAACATTTAAAGTCAAACAAGAATGATCATCACTCTAGAAGAGGTCTTTTCAAAATGGTTGGTAGACGCCGTAATTTATTGAATTACCTCAAAACAAAAGATGTTGAAAGATATCGCAGTTTGATCGAACGCTTAGGAATCCGCAAATAATTGAGCAAAATCTATTCAGATTTTTGTAGGTACCCCCTATAGTGTTATTAAAATTTTTTAATTACAGATAGTTCGTTTGGACTATCTGTTTTTGTGTTGAAGAAAATCATTCAAATATTGCGGGGGCAAAAGTTGCACTCAAGTATAACTAACATTATAACTATTTGATTGCACTGCGCTTCTTTATATGTTTTAAGAGTAATATTTATATCAACGCGAAAAATTGCTGTAAATCTAAGATTTATCAGTACTGACTATTCATTTTTCAAATTTTAATTAAGCGAAATAAATTTATCACAATCCTTAAGGATTTCCTCTTATGACATAGTCTATAAAATATCATGATGTTGATCATTGCTCGCCGTGATCAGAAATCTTTAATATCCTGGTTATGCTTATTTTTTAGACCTCATTCGTCATTTTTAGGACGCTCCAGCAAAATTTTTTCGAATACAGCTGCTTGGAGTTGTACGAAAAAACACTCCCTAGTTAAATAACTAACGGAGTGCAATATTTAATGAGTCTTAAAACTAGAAAATTTGATGACTTCTTTTATTCCTATAAACAGGCTTAAGATAAGTAGGTTTTTTTCTATCTGTGGTTGTGTGAATTTGGCGCGGATAAGTAGGTTGCTGTGTTTTATCTGCAGCATTTAACCGCGCTGTGTGGGAATTTATGGTGCTTTCGTAGTATCCGATGTTTCTATAGAGTTTTATGATCGAATCTGATAAAAATAAATGAGGCTCATTTAACCATTTCAAAGTTTTTAGTGATAATTCAGCTTCCCACACTGAGTCTATTTTTTTCTTACTTTTTGCGTTGGAAGGTTTTTTTAGGAATTCTATTATTCCTTGGACGCGTTCAATTTCGTTTTTGATATTATTCACAGTTTCAGAATACTCAATTATGTCATAAATATACATCCTTACGTCAAAAGCCCTGCATTTGGAAAGTATATCTGGACCCACGCAAGATTTTGTACCTATTTCTGGATGTTCGTTTATATATCGTAAAATCGGGGCAATCAATTTACACGAATCGGATTCCAACATATTCAAAGTCATTATTCGATTGTATCCTGAAAATATAAATTTATAATCTTTGCTTATAGATTCTTGGAGATTTTTTATGCGAGGGGATATTTCAAATCTTTTTTCTGAGCTCATAAAATCCCTTGGTTCTTGTGTGGAGGCGTTTACTGCTGAATACATAGAGCACGAGCTTATAGTTAGTAAAGAAGCAAAGCCAAGGAATATAAATTTGATGAAATTATTTTTCACGATACTTTTCTCCTTATAGTTTATTTAATCGAATTGTATTTAACAATGTAATTTTGAAGTTCTAGGAGTTCGCGGGATAGATCCAACCGCTCTTCAATTATTGGGTAGGCTTTCTCAATATAATCTTTTACACATCCTCGTTCCAAGGAATAAATTTGAATCACTCGGATTGTTTCTAATTCTGTTGAAAATTTGGGATATTCTGGCTCTTCAATTGCGCGATCTCTTTCTAGAAGATTCTGTAGATCACTTTTTCTGGATTCTAAAAATCTTACCATTTTTTCTTCTCTTTCTACGCTTTCAATTAATCTCTCGATAAGATGTGATTCATCTAACTTAGCATATTTATCTAAATAAGTGGTAGATATTATTGGGCTTGATACAATTTCCGGATGATTTAGAATGTACCGAACCGATAGAGCAAGTAATTGATGTTTATCCGGGCGACTTAGGCAATCGAAAAATACCCTCAAATCTTTTAGTAAACCTTTGTATGATTTTATAATACATTGTTTCAAATTTTCTTTGTTTAATTCATTGTATGATTCAACTTTTTTTGAGTGCATGAAATCTTTAGGCTGCTGGGTGGATGCATTTATTTCTGAACATACTGAACATGAACCTACAATTAACAAAGAAACCAAACTTGTCCATACTTTTTTTTTAAAATTATCTTTCAAATAAATCCCTCTTTGTGAATCTCTTTTATGTAATTATAAACTTTGACAGGATAAACATTAAATTCTTTTAGCTGTTTTCATTTGCCCCGTATTTAAATTGCCTGAATTTTTTTCGATTCCTAGTATTCTAATTTAAAACAAGAATTTTGTCAATTGTGATTTAAGAAAATTAGAGGCACATATTTTGGTGTAATTAGACATAAATTGATTTTTTTAAATAAGGTATATTCTCAGCTCTTTTGGTAAATTTAGTATTGAGATATCCAAACAATGAGGAGTTGTGAACATGAGATACCTGGAGCATTTTAGAAATATCTATATACGTGGTAAAGAAAAAAAAGAAGAAGCCAAAAGTAAAGGGTTTTTATCTAAATCTTTGGTAGAAAACGTGGAGTTTTTCAAAAGAGAGTTTGGTCAAGCTGCGGATTTATCTATAAAATATTTAAGCATAGAAAACGTTCCTAGTGCTTTGATTACCATAGGAGGAATGGTTGATAAAAACACACTCACTAACAGCGTGATGGTGCCAATAATCGAGTCTGAAATTAAGGGTAAAACTAGCAAAGAAAAGTACGAATTTATCAGAGATAACGTAATTACAGCAGCAGATCAACTTCAAATTTCAAACTTTGACGATGCTTTTAATATGGTGATGTCCGGATTTGCTCTTTTAGCTATGGATGGCTGCGATTGTATGCTTGCGCTGGGAGTGCAAGGATTTAGTTTTAGATCGATTTCCGAGCCTTCGTCAGAGGTTATGCAAAGAGGTTCACGTGAAGGTTTTGTAGAACCGCTTATGATAAACATGACTTTAATCAGGCGCAGATTAAAAAGTACGGATTTGAAATTTGAATTAACTCAAATAGGGAGTGTTAGCAAGACTTCGGTGTGTTTGTGTTATTTACAGGGTAAGGTATCAGAAGAAATTTTAAGTAAAGTAAGAGAACGTCTTTCAAAGGTGGATTTGGAATCCATAATGGAGTCGGGATATATATTGCCGTACCTGGAGGATCAAGGAGATTTTTCGCTTTTTAGTTCTGTTGGAATGACCGAGCGCCCTGATACGGTCTGCGGAAAGCTTTCGGAAGGAAGGATAGCTATTTTAATAGACGGAACGCCCAACGTTTTGATAGCGCCTTATCTATTTGTGGAATATTTTCAGCATCTTGATGATTATTCAATGCACCCGTATTTTGCCACATTTACTAGATGGCTCAAGTATGCAGCGTTTTTACTTTCTACTCTTCTGCCGGGACTTTATGTTGGAATCAGTACTTTTAATCCAGAGATATTACCCGGCCCTATACTTAGCAAAATTGCTTTAGCGGTAGGGACTACACCGTTTTCGTTAATGTTTGAAACCATTTTAATTCATTTGATATATGAAATAATGAGAGAGGCAGGACTCCGAATCCCCAGGCCGCTGGGACATGCTGTTAGTATAGTGGGGGCGTTGGTTATTGGTGAAACAGCAGTCAGCTCAGGCTTAATTGGTGGGCCAACACTTATGGTTGTTGCTTTAACGGCAATTTCTTCGTATGTTATTCCAAACCTATACGAGCCGATATCTATATTGAAGTTTGCGTTTATAATCGTGGGAGGACTACTCGGGATTTGGGGCATTATGATACTTTTCACGCTAGTTTTGGTCAACATATGTTCAAAAGACAGTTACGGCGTACCGTTTACTTCTCCTTTGGCTCCGTTCAATATTTTTGCGATGAGGGATGTTTTAATTAGAAGTGGATGGAGTTTTCTTGCTAAAAAAAGAATAAGAGTTCAGGATCTTCCGGGCTCCGAGGTAAGGGACAGAAGTATTAAGAGATAGGGGATTATGAAAAAATGGAAAAAAGGCCTTGTATTTCTGTGGGGCAAATGTTTGCGATGTTGTTTGTAAGTAGGATGGTAGTCACGATGACCTACGGAACGTTATTGATTGGCGACTCAGATATCTGGGACCATCTAATTTCAGCAATAATTTCTTTAGCCTTGACGTTTTTATTTGTACTGCCAATTTATGCTCTTTATTCCCTGGACGAAAAAATGAATGTGTTCGATAATTCCAGGGATTTGATGGGCAAATTTGGGTATGCTTTTATTTTGATTTACGTCCTATATTTTCTGATAATTACTTTACACACTTTAAGCATTTTTGAAAGCTTTGTATCCAATGCGGTAAATCCTCCAATTTCCATACCACTACTTTCGATATTCCTTTTATTTTCAGCTTGCTATGGAGCTTACAAAGGTTTGGAAGCCATAGCTAGGACAGCAACTTTTATAATCGTAGCTACTGTTATTTCGCTAATATTTTTAGTGGCGTCCTTATTTTCCAGCATTGAAACTATAAATTTCAAACCGTTGATGTATGAAGGATACGATTCTGTAATGGAAGGCACGCTGTATATGGTTTCACAAAGTTCGTGTTTGGCAGCAATGGGGATTTTACTTCCTACAGCTAAGGGGAATAAAAAGAGCGGACTTATACTTTGGAATTTAGGGGTATATGGTTCATTTGCAGTAATGATAGCCATGGTCATAGGCACTATGGGGGATTTTGCAAGCACGCAATTATTTCCGGTGTACACAGCTGCAAGCATAGGCAAATTTGGCTCTTTACAGCATTTAGACTCATTGTATCTAGGGATATGGATGGCCGGAATTTTTCTTAAAACCTCTTTGTTTTTACTTCTTGCATCTGAAGGAATTAAAAAGATATGGGGAGAAAAGGTAAGGAAAAAATTTATTTTAATTTTAAGTGGTTTATTTGCTGTTTCTATGATTTTCATAGGCAATTTTAGTTTTTTGAAAAGTAAAGCTATAACTGAATTTCTATTTTTCTTTTTGATATTGAACGTTGTTGTAATTCCGGTGACGCTAATTTTGTTAAAGAAAAGAAAACTAAACAAGGAGGAAAAAATTTTTGAAAAATAAAGTTTTTACTATATGTGCACTTTTAGGAATGATATTTTTCCTCTCGGGTTGCTCGGGGCATCAGCAACTTCATCAAAAATTAGTGGTTCAAGGAGTGGGTATTGATAAATCCGAAAAGGGCTACACAGTAACGGTTCAAGCACTTGATTTTCAAAACCCAATGAGCGAAGATGAACCAACAGTTAAAGTTATTGAAACTCAAGGTCAGTCGGTCACTGAAGCGTTGGATAATATCTCTAAACGCACAAGCTTGAGGCCTGTTTATTCTCAAAACTTGATATTGATTTTAGGGAAAAACGCTGCATCAGCAGGGGTTGGTAATTTCATAGATTTTTTCATTAGACACTGTGAAACACGTCCGAAGGTGGAAATTTGCGTCACTAAGGAAAAAGCTTCGGATATCCTTAGAATTAAATCCGGAGATAAAATGCTTAAATCTAAAAATATCCACGATTTGATCCCTACTCAGCTCAACTCAGATGTCTTACATTTTGTTTCAAATTTAAAAAATTCTAACTCAGACCCCTGGACTGCTTGGCTTGAAATTGAAGATAAAAAAGGAATTAAGGAAGTAAGTTTGAAGGGTGTTGGAATTTTTAATAGAGACAAATTACTGGATTTTTTAGAGGGTGAAGACGCATTTGGTTTTATGATTCTCAAAGGTGTACCTAATTTTGGTTCATGCGTGATAAATCTCCCTGAAGGAGGGGAAATAACCTGCATTATAGATAGATGCGTTCCGGAAATAAAAAGCGAAATTCAAGAAAATGATTTGCCGAGAATAGAAGTCAATCTCAATGTAAGTGCTTCTACTTTTTCTGTGGATAAGGACTCCTACACTCACAGTTTTGAAGAAGTAAGCCAAGCAATTGAAAAAGAACTCGAGCGAAAAATAGGAGATATCTGCAACAAGGTGCTTCAAAAGACTTTGAATCTTAATTTGGATCTTTTTGAGTTTAGTAAAATTTTGAGAAACAATCATCCTTCTTATTTCAAAAAGATACAAGAAAAATATAAACCTCAACTCAATAAGTTGAAGTTCGAAGTTAAAGCAAAAGTAAAGCTTAAAGCCACTGGCAAAGAGCCTGTTTAAATGATTTACATTAAAAAATCTTCTTCAAAAAGTTTAGAGTGAATACTATTTACGGCGTGATATAAATTTTCTGACTCCACCACTATTGATATCCTGGATTCATCACAAGCAGCCATTTCTATATTGATATTAAGCTCATGAAGTAGTTCGAAAACTATCGAAGCAATATTTACATTTAAGCTTTCTGCAAGGTTCACCACCGAAATTTCGGATTTGTTTTTTTGATAAGAAATGCTAGAGTTAGGACAAGACTCCTCTAGATACTTGAGAGTATCTGTAAGGCTGGACTCCTCAACTAAAAATCCTTGAGTATTTGCTAGTGCAACAGGTTTTAGTTCAGGATCTTTAATTAATTTTTTAGAAACCAAGTCTTTTATAACTTTATTCTTGAAATTCAAAAGGTTATCGATATCAGAAACCATAACCTTAACCATATTTTTTTCAATTGCAATTCCACTTATGGAATTGGTTCGAAGTTTAGGACTTTTTTTAACTATAGTTCCCTTAGCTCCACTTATACTTGAGAGCACTTCCACTTCGACTCCGTATTTTTCAGCGGTCTGAATTGAAACATCGTTTAGAACTTGTGCGCCCAAAGATGAAAGTTTAAACATTTCTTCATAGGAGATAGAATCCAATTTTCTGGCAGATGGCACTATTCTAGGGTCAGCGGTGTAAACGCCGTCAACATCGGTGTATATTTTGCAAATATCGGACTTTATTTCTCCTGCAATTGCAACGGCACTTGTATCTGAGCCGCCGCGACCGAGAGTTGTGATATTTTGGCTGGAGTCTATACCTTGGAATCCGGTTATAACAACAATGTTTTTCTTAGAAAGTTCTGCAGAAATTCTATCAGTCAGGATTTTCAAAATGGATGCATTTGAAAAATTGGAATCCGTAGATATTCCCGCCTGCCAGCCACTGAGAGATATAGCAGGGAATCCAAGGCTTTCTATTGCCATAGCTAGCAGAGAAGCTGATATTTGTTCACCAGTTGAAAGCAAAGCATCCATTTCTCTTTTTGGGGGAGTGGGGTTTATACTAAGAGCATTTTTGATTAGATTGTCTGTAGTATCACCTTGAGCCGAAACCACGACTATAACGTCATTTCCCTTTTCATAAAAGGGGATAACTTTTTTTGCAACATTGAATATATGATGTTTATCCGCAACGGAAGTTCCTCCGAATTTTTGTACTACAATTCCCATGGAAACTCAATCCTCCTTGTTATAAGGCTACACTATTTAAGTTTAGAAAGTTATACTTTAAGTTTATGCGTGATAACATAAATATGCTATCAAACTATTCTTCGAAATCCTCTAAATCAGGCTCAAACAATTGGTCTAAATCATTGCTAGGAGCGGGGCTACTTTCTTCAACTGACGGTGAATCATCTTCATCGGAATCTCGTTGTGATGGAAGAGGGTCTGGCAAAGGAACTGGTGCGCTGAAGAAGTGTCCGGGGCAAGTTTCTGGCATATTCGAAGGAGAATAGTATCCTGTGGCAGTGCTAGCGCATCCCAAGGCGGCGAGTTTTCCGCTGGATTTACAGTACGACGCAGAAACAACCTCAGGGTCGTAATCATAGTCTATATTTTTTTTGTTTTTAAGGTAATTGGAAAGGATATGTTTCCAAACCCTGATAGCTGCTGGAGTATCGCGAATTCGTTTGGGATTATCATAGCCTGTCCAGATTGCAGCCACAGAATAAGGGGTAACGCCAACGAACCAACTATCAAAGTCGTCGTTAGTGGTACCGGTTTTGCCGACTACGTTCCATCCGGAAATATTTGCAGCTTTTCCTGTTCCTTCAGATCCAACGATTACATTTCTTAAAAGTCTATTCATGATAGTTGCTGAAGAAGAACTTATAGCTTGAATTGGGACGTCATCTCTGTGGTCAAGAAGGACTTTACCGTTTCTATCTGTTACATAGAAATAGGTATAGGGGGCAAAGAATTTACCTCCGTTGCCGAAAATTTGAAATGCTCCTGCCATTTCTCTTGGAGTAACACCATAGTGCGTTCCACCCGTTGCTAAGGCTGCTAAAGATACTGCATCGTTGGCATCTAAGCTGGTAAAACCAAGTTTTTTAGTTAAGAAGTCATAGCTTTTCATAGGAGTCAGCATATTAATGAGCTGGGCTGCGGGTGCGTTTGCAGACTTTTCAAGTGCCCATTGGAGAGTCACTCGGCCTTTGTAGCTTTTATACCAGTTTTCAGGCCAATTTTTAAACGACCCACCTCCCGCAGGAACTCTTAGCGGTTCATCGGGAATCAGAGAAGAGTAATTGTACATTCCTTCGTTTATTGCTAAAGCATAGGCGGAAATCGGCTTTATTGTTGACCCAGGTTGACGTCTTGCAACATTAGCTCTATCGTAAAGCAGATTGCCCGTTTTTTCCTTTCGTGATCCCACAGTAGCGATAATCCTGCCGTTTAAATCCATCATAGAGAAGCCTAGTTCCAAGTTTTTATCGGGTAGCAGAGAAGTATCTTTTACGGCATTTTCTACAATTGACTGTGCTTCCAAATCGACCGCTGAATATATTTTTAGGCCTTGAGAATATATCATGTCCTCCGCAAGGGATTTACCTATGCTGTATTTTTCGCAAAGGTCTGCTTGAACATCTCTTAAGACTGTTTCAACATACCAATTTCGGATATTTGAAGAAGAAATTTCTTCTGAAGTTTTTTTGGAATAATCAGTGAAAATCATATTTTCGGATTCTTTCATAGCTGTTTCAAATTCTTGAGAAGAAATTTTATGCTGATCTAACATTTCACTCAAGACTGTTTCTCTTCTTGAGCGGTTATTTTCAGGGTGATATAAAGGGTTGTAAGCAGTTGGATTTTGAGTTATCGCGGCAATAGTGGCGCACTGCGCTAGGGAACAGTCCTTAATACTTTTACCGAAATATATGTTAGCTGCTGTTTCAACACCTCTGCTGCCAGCTCCGAAATTTACTATGTTCAAATAAGACTCAAGAATCTCATCTTTGGAGTATCTCTTTTCAAGTTCCAAAGCACGAAAGATTTCTCTTAATTTTCTGGTTAAGCTCACTTCATTATCTTCAGTGATATTTTTGATAAGCTGCTGGGTCAAGGTAGAACCTCCGTAGCTTTGAGTCCCCTTAGTAAAATTCATCACAGCCCCAGAAGTACGAATCCAGTCCACGCCGTGGTGGTCGTAAAAGCGTTTGTCTTCTATTGCTACTATTGCGTCTTTCATGTAATTGGGTATTTCTTTAAAGTCTATCCAAATTCTATTTTCAAGGTTATATACCCTTTGATACTCCTGCGCATTACCATTTTCATCGTTAGCGTAGATAAAGCTCGTGAGCGGAACTTTAGATGCATTTATATTTAATGCTATATCGTTTTTTACAAGTGATGAACGATAAGCATTGAGTGAGAGCAAAACTAGAATACCCGTCAAAAAAAACACTGCAAAAAAAGTGCCCGCACTTCTTAAAAATACAACAAACATCGAACTTAGCAATCTTGAAACTTTACTTTTAGGACTTCTTCCACTAGGAGAAAAAGAAGATTTTATGCTGTTGCTGTATTGAGTTATATCAGTTTTACGCATATCTAACTCCCTTTTTATTAAACTTTCTTTGCGTGACTTCGGAACTTACTATGGAATAATAGCACACATAATATTAGTTAGTCAATAATAGGGTGGACGTTGTTTTTTGTGTTATGCGTAAATCTGATAGTTTGTATGTTTTTTAACCGCTGAGTCGCATTACTGCTACATATACTTTTGAAATTTCGTACCAAGTTTTATAGTCAACAGACCCTGTTTGAGGTAAGTCGAATATACCTTGAAAACTTTTGACGGCATCTGCTGTGTTTTGACCATAATTACCGTCAACGGCCAACTTGTTTATTGCAGGGTAGTTATTGCTTATAGAATTTAATTGACGCTGGATTGTTCGGACGGAGTCTCCCAAAGATCCAACTTGTAGAGTTTCGCCGGGGAATGAAGTTGGTATACCCGTAACTTCGGTGGCGGTTTCCAAATATATCTCACTACCATAGTAACTTCTCAAAATATTTATATAATCCGTGCCATCTTCGGCCATGCTTTTAGAACCCCACTGAGAAAGCCAGCCCGGGCAAGTTACGTTTTTGCCGTCACAGTACTGAGTAAAAAGGGGTTGCTGTATTTGAGGTTTGGTTATGAAAGTAGAGAAGATATCATCAACCACATTAGAAATTTCTTGAAATACATTCCGCTGATAAACAAACTTTTGGTCGTAAGCGGTTGATGAAGTAACGGTAAAATTTTTTCCTCGGCTTCTATACCATTCTGTGTAAACGCGGTTTAATGTGAATGAGATAATAGTCAGTACGTTTGCTTTTATGGATTCTTCTGGCCAAGTAGCATATATTTCACTGCTAGCCACATTTTTAATGTAATCTTGATAAGGTATCCAGTAGTTGGGTGCGGAGTCGTCATTAGGATCGCCATCGTGTACAACAATAAATTCCGGGATAACCACTTTATCTAAAACTACCAAACCTGAAGGTTGGGGCAGCGGTTTGACGTTATCTTCGGATATTTTCGGAGGGTAAGTTCCGTAGAGGGTGTGGTCAGGGATTTGAAAATTTAAAGTTTCATCATCTCCCTGATTTGATTTTTGCATGTAGACGTTTTGTTCAGCTACGGCATTGGGCAAAATTTGTACTCCGCTTATGGTAAGAGGCTCGAATCCTTCTTTTTTAAACGATAGAGTATACTCGGAATAGGGTTTAGGTGAGTTTGCCTCCAGGGAATATTCAACAGGCGGAGTATCTAGGGTTATAACGTCTGATTTGCCCGAAACATTCGTAACAGATTCGGCTATTATATTTTCTGGATTTTCGCTAGGGCTTATTGAAACAGTTGTTTCAGATAGAGGTGAGGCTATGGTTTGGTCAAAAACATTGATTTGTAATCTACCCGTGTTCATTGTGTGAATCCTCCTAAATGGTTTTTATAATTCATACAATGAAGGTTTTGGAAAATTTATAACTATCTTTTGGAGCATAGACTTTGAATTTTTCGAGTTTAAATTTTATTGTTTACGTAATTTTTTGTTGAGTAGAAGTATTAGGAAGATAACTAGAGAACCCAAAATTAGAATTATCAAAACTGCCAGGAGCTCGTGAGATACGGCCCATTTGTAGATTTTGTCAAAGAAAGAATCATTGGGTTCATCTTCAGAAGCGTAGTCTTGCGAAAAGTCTTGAGAATTTTCATCGGATACATCCGGGTTTTCCGTGCTTATTAATTCTCCCAGCTGAGACGTAAGACCTTCGCCCAACAGAGACTGTAGTTCTTCTTCGTTATCAACCAAGTTAGCCACAGAAATTTTTATATCCGAAGGAGTTTCAGAGAAATTAGGGATTTTTTTCGCAGCTATTCCAAAACGGCTAAATGAAGAAGTGTTGAAGTGAGCGGTTCCGGAATTGATATTTACATTGAGGTATTCAATGCCTCCTGCGGAATTTTTGTGAACCACGGCAGCATTTTGATATCCGGTTAGATCGGGGCACGGCATGCTTACAGCTACTTCTTTACCGTAAGGCACTTTAAATTCTTCATTTGTAAGCAAGTCGTATAATTTCATTTCGTAAAGATTTAGCAAGGTTCTTCTTTCGAGTTCGTTGCTCATTTCGCTTATAGCTTGCGTATCTTCATTAAGGGATGTCACAACTAGCTTTATGTTCCAATCCAAATTAGTAACTGTCACTTCACCTGAGGTATGGTTTACGAGTTTGGCGCTCTCCTGAGCAGAAGTCAGTTCACTAAGGTTTGTTATTAAAGATTTTTGTTCATCTGAGAGTTCGTTATATGCTTGAGTTGCTTCAACAACTTTATCTACGTCGGATGATGAATTGATATTTTTAGGAACAGATATTATATCCTCCATAGTTTTTTCTTCGGGATTTTTAACAACGTTTTCAACACTTATTTCCATGTTATCACTTATATTTTGAACTGTGTAAATTCCTGCACTTCCTGATATTTCATCTGAACCGTTCAGAAGAACCCGAGGAATTGAGGAGTCATAGGCATCCATGAGCGAAACCACAAATTTCAAAGCGCCTCCATATTCAACATCCAAGTATTCCGAAAACACTTTACCCTTTACGGTTTTATACACTACTCCTTCTGCGGCCTTGAATTTAACTTTGTAGGTGTTTTTCGTAACATTGGAAACTTCTATTATCTTGTTTTCAGTGATGTTTTCCAAAAGATAGACTCCATTTGAGTCAGGGGAAAGGGTATTGAGCGATCCTTTTATGCTTACAACCGGAGTTGATTGATTATATGCGGAGTCCAGTGATAGGGAAAAGGAAATACTTTCTCCGTGGGTAACTTTCATAGAAGACGGCAAAGTGCTTCCTGACTGATCAATGCAATTTACTCCTTCTGTGGTTCTGATTTCAACATTGTATTCTTCGTTTTTGATATTGGAGGTAAAAATAGTTAGAGGTTCAGTTACGTTTTCTATTGTGTATACGTTATTAACTAGGGGAATTTGAACAGGCGTCCGATTTGAATTAGTTAACCTATACCAGACAGCTATTTCGGAAATATCTTTTCCATCTTGAGCGGTAATTTTAAAACTGAAATTCTCACCATGTTTGACTTGTTTTATTATGAAGTTTTTCTGAGATTCATCCTCTGAAACAAGTGGTTCTGTACCATAGGAGTTATAAAAAGTTATGTCAGGAGATATTGTGAAGCTCAGAGGATAGGAATCCAGCTCCATACCTGAGGCGTAGATTCTATAATTTTGAGTTATGTTCTCTATCGTGTAGAGTTTGGTATCGGGGTTATATAGTGGCTCTATAGATTCTCCGCTTGAAGCAGGTTCTGCTTGAATAGTTACTTTTGAATTTAAAAATCCGTTTTGAAGCTCAACTGAGAAACTAATGCTCTCTCCATAATTTACGTCTATGGGTTTGGATATAACCTCTCCGTTTTGATTTTTGAAAACTAGGCCCTCATAAGGCGTGAAAACAACTTGCTTTTGAGATGGGACGTAACCTGATATTTCTATTTCTACGTTATCTGTGATTTCCGTGACAGTATATCTATTATTGATTCGTGTTATTTGGGTTTTTTTGTCGGTTTTGGGGTCTTTTCTTTCGATCTTCATATTTGAAATATTTAAACTATCATCGGTGGTTTCGACCGAAAAAGAAACCGAAGATTTGTATGGTATACTTATAGAGTTTGATTCACTATCTTCAGTAAATATATTGTTGTTCTCAAACTCGCGGAATTTAATTCCTGGCACTCGTGGGAAAGTTACTGTATATTCTTTTTTCTTTCTTATAACCTGTAGCCTAAAGTTACCTTTAACATTAGAAAATTTAAGATTGAAATTATTCTCTGAAGTTCGAGCTATTGAAAGCTTAACCAAGTTTGTCGCTTCAAGTTCAATTGAGTTATTTTCTCCAGTTTCTGCCGGAATTTGTTTAGTTGAAAATTCTGTTCCATCGTCTGCAAATACTTTGATTTCTTCAACATCCCCATACCCTTCTAAAGGCGAGGTATAAACTGTTGCTCCTTCATAAGTTAAAATTTCAGATAACTTAGTAAAGCCATTAATTGAGAAGTTGCTTCCCTCGGATAATTCTGAAAAAATGGCTTTATATTCCTTTTTCTTAAGGCCTTGAGTTTCTACTTCTATGGTATCTTTGGTATAAACATCACTTATCACAAATGCAGTTGAATTGGAGTTTTTCAATGGAACTCGATCGGATATTTTACTCATAGTGGCTTTAGGATTATCTTTTAGTTTTATACCTTCTATTTCATACCCTTCTTCCAATTCATAGCGAAATGAAACTGAGGCGCCAGAAGTTGATTGCCGTGATGACGGAACAGGTTCTTCGATGAGTTTGTCACCTTTTACTTCTGCGTTTTCTACATATGCTTCATAAAATTTTATACCTTCTTGTTTAGGAAATTTTACGTTAATCTCTGATGCTGGTACGGGCCGCATTTCCATATAAACCGTGTCATATTTGTATCCAACTGTTACCGTGTTATTAGCATTGTTTGAAATTTCTTCGGTTCCTGCATATGGCATACCTGATTGGTAAGCTGTTACCGGCATTAACACCTCAAGTGTATTTCCCCCACTCATTTTAATACTTATATTTGTATCGCTTGAAATATCATTTTCTCTAGCTTCATCTGCGTAAAGTGAGAGGAAGAAATTTAAAGGAGTAAGATACCATCGTGGCTTCGCCGTTGGATAGTCAATTTTAGATTCATATTCACAATGTACAGGGTTATAATCTAACGTGACTTTTCCACTATTATCTAATTGAGGCTTTGCTGTGAATCTTTTTTTGTTGGAAGAGCGATCTCCTTCTGTAAAGGTTGCAGATATTAGCTCTTCATCAGATGATACTAATACTATAGATTTTGCAAGATATATAAAATCAGGGATATTGTTTGAAGATTGAGTATCAGCTGAGGTTCGAGTGAGTGAAATTTCAGTATTACTATGAACTGAATTTAGTGAAAAAACTAAAGGGTTATCAGAAATTTTTTCAATGGTTGAGTTGTCTGAAGAGGTTGCAATCAAGTTTTCTAAATTTTCGTTTTCAGTTGAGCGTACTTCAAATTCTAAATTTGAGCCATAGGGGACTTGAGTTTCTGTGGATAGAATCTCATTATCTTGGGAAGCACTTCTGATTTCAATTTTTTCCTCATTTGGAAATTTGACTGTCACGGGATTTCTTTCGACGCCTTGAATATTTAAGGTTACATCTGCTTGGACGTTTGAAAGGGTATAGAAACCGTTTTGATCAGGAGCACTTAACTGGGCGTTTTCAGAATTCAAGGTAACTTCTATTCCTGATTCTTTAAGATGATAGCCTTTACTTAAAGTTGGACGGAATTTAAAAGTTCCAGATTCGTGTTCAAGTTTTAGGCTTTCAGAAATCTTATTTCCATTTTCATCTGTGCACTCGAAGCCCGGAGCATCAATTGAAATTTCATGTTTTATTTTATCTACACTTTCTATGACGATATATGAATCTTTAGTTACATTTGAAATGGAGTAGACGTTTCCGGAGTGTGTAACAACTGAGTTTTTATCGTTACTGGTAACCACTGCACTAGAGGCATCATATCCCGGTGAGGATGTTAGGGTAAAAGTTAGGGTATCGCCATGGGAAACTGAAAATTGATTTTCGGAAATTTTTTCAGCAGATACTTCTCCATATGAAGCTTCTTGAGTATCGCTAGAAATTGTGACGGTATAAACATTTTTTTCAACGTCTCTAGGGATGATTGTTAAAGGAGTTTCCACTGAATTTAAGGTATATATTCCTTCGGGGGTAGGGGTGAGAAGATAAGAGGAAATATCTTCGGGCAAGGAATTTAAAATATCCGTAGGAACGGCATAGAGCAGGATTTTATATTTGTTTTGGGTATATGCTTCGCCTGCTGAAAATTTAAATGACAAAGAATCATTGGGTTTAACTGTGGAATTTAAAATTTCGTTTTCTTGAGAATCAGTTATTGAGGCAGCAATTTCTTTTAGAGGTTCAAATGAAACGGGATATTCGGAATCGGTTCTGTTTTTAAGAGATACTACCGTATCCTGAGTCACATTGGATAAGGTATACATGCCGTTTTGTGGTCTTAAAACTATATTGTTAGCGGTTACTTCTTTATTAGTCAAATCTACTGATGTTTGCAAATTAAACTCGCAGTTTTCGCCGTAATACAGCGTGATGCTATCTTCTTGAGAAAGACCGTTTAACAAATTAAACTTGACGTCATCTGAAGGCTCAAAATTTACTGTGTACTGATTTTTAGCAACTCCCTTAACTTCGATATTTAAATCTGAACGGATATCAATTAGGGTTATGCTGCCGTCAGATGGGTCAGGTTGGAGTTTCTGATTATTTTGATAAAATTCCAGATTGGAATTTGAAAATGCCGCAGTGGGGGATATCCAAAGTTTGAGGTACGAACCTGGATGTAAGTTGGGTACTGAAATAGATGAATTTTCAGGGCTATTATTTGCTGTAAAAATTTCTTGATTTGAGATTTTATATTTTACTTCCAACGCGTCACTTGTTGCATAGTCTGGGGTTATTAAGGCTTGATAGATATCTTTTTGTACGCCGGAAAGGGTCAAAACTTCGCTCTCCGTTACAAATTTTGGTGAAGTAACGTAAGTTTGATTTGGGTCAATAAAAGAATCTTTAGGGAGGCTTTGGGTGATAATGTTCCCTGACTCATCATATGCATATATATTGAGGTCCAAATCTTCTGTGATACTCGATTTTATTTTTACATCCTCACATTTGAGTTTAGAATAATTTTGAGGATCAAATTTTATCAAAAAATTAAGTTTTGTTCCTCTTTCAAGTTCTAAACAAGAGACTCCTGCTGTAGTCCCCTGAGGTTCGTCGTTTATTAGATATTCAAGTTTTTCAATACCTTCTACTTTTTGGGGAAGCCAGACAGTATATTTTTCAGTTTGAGAATATGATTTACCTAAAAAAAAGATTGAAAATAGAAAACTTATCAGCATTGTTAAGTATGTTTTTTTAATTTTTCGACATGATGGTTTTTTGTTTAAACTTCTCAATTAAAACCCCTCCCATAAAATGATATTATATATCTTCATTATAATTATACATATAATCTAGAAGGTTTCAATATATTTTTGCAAATACAATTGATTTATTTTATTTTTTATTTCTAAAATACGTTGTGCTTAAAAGGAGAAATTGATATGTATCAGCTAAAGTTTCCGAATGCCAAGTTTACTCATGAAGTAAGACAGTCTTTGATTAATAGTATTGTTAGGGAATATAACTTTTTAACTCTTGGGAGTATTGGCAAAAGTATTTGTGGGAGGGAAATAAGTTATATAAGAGTGGGGAATCCCAAAAAAATGAATTTATGGGTAGCGGCTCATCATGGGATGGAATGGATAACTTCGATGGTAGTTTTGAAATTTTTGGATAGAGTTTGTGATACTATCCGAAGAAAAGAAACAATATGTGGAATAGATTTCAAAAAGAGCTTTAATCGAAAAGGTCTGGTAATAATTCCTTGTTTAAACCCTGATGGGGTGGACATCTCACTTTGGGGCAAAGATGCGGCAGGAAAATATAGTGAACTTGTAAATAAAGTGAGCGGTGGAAACACATCACGCTGGCAAGCAAATGCACGGGGTGTAGATTTAAATCATAACTACGACGCCGATTGGCAAGCACTTCATGAATTAGAGATAAAAAATGGTATAGATGGTCCACGGGCTACTCGTTTTGGCGGACCTCACCCTCAAAGCGAACCAGAAACAAAAGCCTTGGTTAATTTTTGCCAAAAGAACAATTTTGAAATTGCAACGGCTTTTCATAGCCAAGGAGAAGAAATTTATTGGAACTACGGTCCTAACACTCCAAAAGTTTCGGAAACTATCGCTAATATTTTGGCATTAGCTTCAGGATATACGGTAAGTCAGCCGGAAGGATTAGCAGTTGGTGGCGGATTTAAAGATTGGTTCATTCAAAAAATGAAAAGGCCAGCATTCACAATAGAACTCGGTAAAGGAGAAAATCCGCTACCAGCCTCTTCTCTTGAGCAAATTTATAACAAAATAGAAAAATCACTTTTAATAAGTGCAGTGATGTAAATCTATTTTTTAAATCTTGAAGAATGTTTATGTTAGTGGTAGAATGCTCTCAATATTTTATGAAATGAGAGAATTAAAATGGATGCAGAAAAAGAATATCAAAATTGGAATAATCACTTGAAAGGCACGAAGTTTCTAGAGCAATTTTGCGAAATAAAGGATAATCAAAAGACTGAACTTTTTGGTAAATTTTTAAACTTTGGTACGGCAGGCCTTAGAGCCATTATGGGTTTGGGTAACAATCGGATGAATATTTTTACTGTTGGTAGAGTTTCGCAGGGCTTTGCTGACTATCTTTGCAGTAAAATTTCAAATCCTAAAATTGCAATTTCATACGATACCCGAATTAATTCAAAAAAATTTGCTGAAACTGCCGCAAGGGTTATGGCAGCAAATGGAGTAAGCGTATATTTGACTAAAGATTTTAGTCCTACGCCATTTTTATCGTTTGCAGTGAGAAGTTTAGACTGCGATGCCGGAATTATGATTACTGCAAGCCACAATTCCAAAGAATATAATGGATATAAATGCTACGGCTCTGATGGTGCTCAAATCGAGGAAAATCAGTCTGCTGAAATTTATTCGTTCATAGAAAAAGTTAGAATTTTTGAAGATGTTAAGTCTATGGAGCTTCATGAAGGCCTGGAAGCCGGAGTGATAGAATATGTCGATGATGAGGTATACGAAAAATACTTAGCTTGTGTTTTAGATCAAAAAATAAACAATGTGGATTTTTCAAATTTGAAAGTGCTTTATACTCCCTTAAACGGATGCGGAATAAACTTATGCACAGAAGCACTTAAAAGAGCAGGAGTAGTCGGTCTAAAAACGGTTCCAAAGCAGATGGTGCCTGATGGGAATTTTGAATCTTGTCCGAGACCTAATCCGGAGGTAGAAGATGCTTTTAAGTTGGCATTGCAAATTGCCGATAAATCTTTGCCGGACTTAATTATCGCTACAGATCCCGATGCGGACCGCTTAGGTATATGCGTTTTAAATGATGGCCGATACACACTTTTGAGCGGTAATCAAATTGGAATTTTGCTTTTCTACTATATCGTAAAAAATAAGCCAATTTTTTCAAAAGACAAACGAGTTCTCATAAAAACTTTAGTGAGCACTAAGATGGCAAGTTCAATTGCCGAAAAGGAAAACTGTGAAGTCCTGGAAGTTTTTACAGGATTTAAAAATATTGCAAAAGAGATACACAATTTGGAATCAACGAGTAGTCTAGAACGGTATATTTTTGGGTTTGAAGAAAGCAATGGTTATTTATGTGCTCCGTACGTTAGAGATAAAGACGCTATCTCAGCTTCTATTTTGGCTGTGGAGGCTGCTGCCTATTTCAAAAGCCAAGGCTTGACGCTCTGTGAGGTGCTTGAGAAACTAAGCGAAGAATACGGATACTATCTTGAAAAAAGTTTAAGCTTTGAGTTTAAAGATTCAGGGATGGACTCTAAAATCTCAAAGATAATGGCCTATTTCAGGTCACTAAAAGACGAACAATTCGGGGATTTTAAAATTTTGAATATGAAAGATTATCTAATTCTTGATAGTAAAATGGGTCAAACTCAAAATATGGTAAGGTTCGATTTAGGAAATCAAAATGAGGTGCTTGTGCGGCCCTCGGGTACGGAACCTAAACTTAAAGTTTATATCATGCTTCACGGAGAAACCAAAGAACTTTTGCATTTGAAGTTAGAAATTATTTCGGAAGATATAAAGAAAAAAATAGAAGCTTTAGATTGTTGAAGGAGAATTTCTATGAAGGCTTATGCACCTGCAAAAATAAATCTTGGGCTTGAAATAATCAAGAAGCGCTCCGATGGTTATCATGACGTGGATATGATTATGCAGAGTATAAATCTTTTTGATGAAATTGAAGTTCAGACTTCTAACAGTGGAAAGATTAATGTTTTGCATGAGTTTCCCGTTGATTTTGAAATCCAAAAGGACCTAGCCTACAAAGCAGCAAATATGTTTTTTGAATATCTAAAGAAGCCGTGTGGAGGTCTTGAGATTAAAATAAAAAAAAGGATACCTTTTTCGGCGGGGCTTGCCGGTGGAAGTGCGGACGGGGCGGCGGTTTTGGTGATGCTTAATCGTATGTATGGAGAGATTTTTAGTTTAGATAAGCTTATGCAGATAGGCGAAAAAATCGGCTCAGACGTTCCATTTTGTATCTTAGGGGGAACTGCTCGTGCAACCGATAAAGGACAACTCTTGGAAAAAATAGAAAACAATTTAAAATATTTTCTAGTTTTAGTAAAACCTAAAATCGACGTTTCAACTGAAAAAGCATATAGTATGTTTGATAATTTAAATTGTCCAGTCCGTGAGGATTTAGATTTACTCCAATTTTCTTTGAAGACTGCAAATTTTAATCAATTTTCTAGGAGTTTATTTAACAGATTTGAGGACTTCATTTTGCCCGAACTAATAAATGGAATTAAAAGAGAATTTCTTGAATGTGGTGCTAGGGGTGCGTTGATGAGTGGTAGTGGGCCAAGTGTTTATGGGGTGTTTGAGGATAAGGCATCTGCGGATACTTGCTTTGAAATTATGAAAAAAAGATATGAGGCCGTGTTTATGTGCCAGCCTCTTGACACAGGATGTGTTATTGAAAATTAAAGTGAGAGCATTTTCTCTATCCAACTTAATGGACCAAAAGAAAATACCCTCGAGATTCTAGTTTACAACAAAACTATTTGCAATTTTTAGAATTGTTGTTAGTGTTGTTGCAATGGTTTTGGTTGTTGTTTGAATTTCTTGAATTGTTGTTTTGGTTCTGCTGATTTTGTTGATTCTGTTGATTTTTAGAATTGTTATTTTTCATCTTTCTCACCTCCATGGTAGTATTATGTACTTCCGTGGTTTGATTTATGCAGAAAAATTTATTTTCAAAATTTTAACAGTTGCTATTGGAAGTTGATATTCTAAACATACCTTGATATTATTAGTAAAGCAGGGTATATCAAAAATTTACGGAGGTACGATATGAACAAAAAAACTTTTTATGTAACAACCCCAATTTACTACGCCTCAGGTCAAGCACATGTAGGACATACTTACAGCACCGTTGCTGCGGATGTTTTAGCTAGGTATAAGCGTATGCAGGGTTTTGACGTCATGTTTTTAACGGGCATGGATGAGCATGGTCAAAAGGTAGAGCAGACTGCCGGCAATAATCATAAAACCCCTCAAGACTACGTTGATGGTATAGCGGAAAGTTTTAAAAAATTATGGTCGATGATGGGCATTTCTTACGATAAATTTATTCGCACAACAGATGATTATCATAAAAAGGCCGTTCAAAAAATTTTCTTAAAGCTTTATGAGCAAGGGGAAATATATAAGGGAAAATATCAAGGTTGGTACTGCACTCCATGTGAAGCATATTTCACTGATACGCAACTTTGCGACGGCAAATGCCCAGACTGCGGACGGGAAGTCAAACATATGGAAGAAGAAGCTTATTTTTTCAAACTTTCTTCTTATGCCGATAAACTCTTAGATTACTATCAAAAACACCCCGAATTCATTCAGCCCGAGGGAAGAAAAAACGAAATGATTCAGTTTATAAAATCCGGGTTGGAAGATTTATGTGTTAGCCGCACGAGTTTTTCATGGGGAGTACCAGTTCCTTTTGATAGTAAACACGTAACTTATGTTTGGTTAGATGCTCTTTCCAACTATATAACTGCTCAAGGTTATGGCAGTGAAAACGATACAGATTTTAAAAAGTATTGGCCTGCTAATGTGCATTTTATGAGCAAAGAGATTGTTAGATTCCACGCCGTGATTTGGCCAGCTATCTTGATGGCTTTGGGATTGCCTTTACCAAAGCAGATTTTCGGTCATGGATGGGTTTTGTTTGAGGATGGAAGCAAGATGTCTAAATCCAAAGGGAACGTAGTTGACCCAGTGATCTTGAGTCAGCGCTACGGAGCCGATGCACTGCGGTATTTTTTGATGAGAGAAATTCCTTTTGGTATGGACGGCTTTTTTAGCAATGAAGCTTTAATTAAGCGTATAAACTTTGACCTTGCCAATGATTTAGGTAATTTGTTATCTCGGACGGTAGCTATGATAAGTAAGTACTTTGGAGGTACACTTCCAAAACTTAGTAAAACAGGTCCAATTGATAATGAACTTATTTCAGCGGTTTTAGAGCTAGTGAAATCGTATGAAGTTAAAATGGATAGTCTTAAATTTTCGGTTGCACTTTCGGATGTGTGGTTGATTATTTCTAAATGTAATAAGTACATTGATGAAACAATGCCTTGGCAACTCGGAAAAGATGAAGAAAAATATCCTAGATTAGCAGCCGTGCTTTATAATCTTTGTGAAGCGCTCAGAATAGTTTCAGTTTTGATATCTCCTGTTATGCCGGAAACTTCTAAAAAAATTCAGCTTCAATTAAGCATCCCTGAGAATTTATGCACACTTGAACTTTGCAAAAAATGGGAGGTTTTAAGTAAAACTTTAAGCGTAAACAAGGGTAATGCTCTTTTCCCCAGAATAGATGTAGAAAAAGAACTTGAGGAGCTCAGTAATTTAAAGCCTTCAAAGGAAAAAGAAGAAGAGAAATCCGATTTGATAGGAATAGAAGAGTTTGCTAAAATTAATCTTATCGTTGGTAAAGTTAAAGAATGTGAACCGGTTAAAAAATCCAAGAAGCTCTTAAAATTCCTCATTGATGATGGCATGGGAGGACGCACAGTCGTTTCGGGAATTGCGCAATTCTATCAGCCCCAAGACCTTATAAATAAAAATATTGTTTTAGTTTCAAATTTAAAACCCGTCAAGCTCTGTGGAGTTGAGAGCCAGGGAATGATATTAGCCTCACAAAACAGTGATGGTTCGGTAAAAGTTCTTTTAGCAGACGAATCTATGGAGCCGGGAAGTAGAATAAGTTAGGGTGGTAATGTGATATTTGATACGCACGCTCATTATGATGACCAGCAATTTGATGAAGACAGGTACGAACTTTTAGATTCTTTATTTTCAAGTGATATCTGTGGGATTGTCAATGCTGCAGCTGACTTGGAGTCTTCGGAAAAATCTTTAGAACTTGCAAATAGGTATCCTAAAATGTATGCAGCGGTTGGAGTTCATCCTGAAAACGTTGGCAAAACACCAGCCGAAGAATGCGTAGATTTGCTGGAAGGTTTAATCAAGAAAAGCAAAAAAGTGGTTGCAATTGGAGAAATAGGGCTTGATTACCATTTTGACCGTGAAAGCAAAGCTGCTCAAAAAATATTGTTTGAGAGTCAGATTGTACTGGCTAAAAAACATGATTTACCCGTTTTAGTGCATGATAGAGAAGCCCACGGCGACACTTTAGATATCCTCAAGCAACATAAGCCTAAGGGAATAGTGCACTGTTTTTCAGGAAGTTTGGAGATGGCAAGAGAAGTTATCAAACTGGGGATGTATTTAGGAATTGGTGGAGTTGTTACCTTTAAAAATGCTAAAAATTTAACTGAAGTAGTGGAAAATATTCCTATGGAAAATATAGTCCTCGAAACAGATGCTCCATATCTTGCACCCGTACCATTTAGAGGCAAACGCTGCAATTCTGGTTATATTCGTTTTGTGGCTGAGAAGATATCAGAGATTAAGAAAATTGAAATTAGCCAAGTTTACAATAAAACTTTAGAAAATGCCAGAAAGATATTTAATATTTAGCGCGTAGAGCTTTTGAGGAGGTTTTCATGAGAATAGGGCATGGATATGACGTCCATAAATACTGTGAGGATCGTAAGCTAATACTGGGCGGTGTTGAAGTAGAGTTTGATAAAGGGCTGCTAGGACATTCTGACGCTGACGTGCTCACGCACTCAATTATTGACGCTCTACTTGGTGCGGCAGCATTGGGAGATATAGGATGTTTATTCCCCGACACTGACCCGAAATACAAAGGTATAAACAGTCTAATTCTTCTTAAAAAAGTTTGTGATTTATTAGGTGAAAAGGGATATAAAATTCAAAATATAGATAGCACAATTATTGCTCAGGCGCCGAAGCTTAGCAGGTATATCCCCGAAATGAAAAAAACAATTGCAAATGCTTGCAAGATAAGTTTAGACTCTGTTAACGTGAAGGCTACAACGGAGGAAGGTCTAGGATTTACGGGTAATATGGAAGGCGTAGCTGCTCATGCAGTTTGTATAATTAAATAGAAAATACTTTTTGACCTCGTGCTTGGATTATTGGAGCATGAGGTTTTGTCAATATTAAAAAAATTTTCATACTATAATATTGGAAACTTGGGATTGATTAGAAACATCCCGAGATATTCCTCTGTTTTCCGCCGTTAAAGTAAATACATCCGATAACTATAAAGATTCATTAAAAACGATAGGAGGTAAAAACGTGATATATCTAGACAACTCAGCAACTACATATCCTAAACCGTTAAAAGTTTCAAATGCCGTGGCATACGCAATAAAAAATTTTGGAGCTAATCCCGGAAGAAGTGGACACACAATGTCTCGGGAATCTGGAGCTGAAATTGATAAATGCCGAAGGACTGCTGCAAGTTTCTTCGGAGCAAGAGAAGTCCAAAACGTAGCATTTACTTTAAACTGTACTCAAGCACTGAATATGGTCATAAAAGGAATACTTAAGCCCGGAGACCATGTGGTTACTTCGTCGATGGAACATAACGCTGTAATGCGACCGCTTAGAAAATTAGAAAAAACCAATATCATAACATATACTGCTGCCGAAGTATTTCCTTGCGACCCCGAAAGAACAATACAGTCATTTAGAAATGCAATTAATTCCAATACCGCTCTGATAGTCTGCACACATGCGTCCAACGTGTGGGGAATTAGATTACCTATTGAAAGAATAGCGGCTTTAGCAAAAGTTTACGAAATCCCTATACTTGTTGATGCGGCTCAATCTTCTGGGATACTTCCAATAGACGTCTCAAAATACGGTATTGATTATCTCTGTGCGGCAGGTCATAAAGGACTTTATGGCCCCATGGGAACTGGTGTTTTAGTAACTCATTGTGGAGAAAAACTCGATACAATAATAGAAGGTGGCACTGGAACTGATTCTATGAAGTTTTGTCAACCAAAGGAGATGCCTCAAAAATTTGAAAGCGGTACTCCAAACATGATTGGAATTTCAGGATTACGTGCAGGAATGGAATTTGTGAAATCGAAAGGAATAGAAAATATATTCAACCATGAAATGGGTTTGATTACATACTTATATGACAGACTCAAAACTATAAAAGGTGTAAAACTTTATACTCCTCGCCCTAGTGCTGAACATTTTGTGCCGGTTTTAAGTTTCAATTTAGAAGGATACGTAAGTGATGAAATTGGAAAAATTCTTAATTCCTACGGGGTAGAAGTTCGTACGGGTTTGCACTGTGCCCCGGCAGCACATAAATCTATGGGTACTCTCGAAATAGGGACGATAAGAGTAAGTCCATCTGTGTTTAATAACAAAAATGAAATAAATAAACTATTAGAAATCATTAAGAATATCAAGCCTAGAATTTGATATGATTCAATATTGGGTTTGGTAATTACTTGAAACTAAATCAATATATGGTAGAATTAGTAGAGTATCATCATGTTCGCATATGGTACTCTAAATTTCTTTAAATTAGAGCTATTCAAACCAAAAAAGGAATGATAGGTAGCATGAATATATTTACTTCGATTATGAGTTTAATTCGGACTATCAGCATATCAGATATTTTAGATATATCAATTGTAGCATTTTTAATATACCACTTAGTTAAAATAATACGCGAATCTCGGGCAGGACAGCTCGTTAAGGGTATCATTATAATGTTGTGTGGATACTTCATAGCCGGTTGGATGAATTTAAGAATGCTTAGTACCTTGCTTAGTAACTTTTTTCAATTTAGTGTTTTTGGTTTATTGATAGTGTTTCAGCCTGAACTCCGAAGAGTGCTTGAACAAATTGGGCGCAGTAGAATTCCGGGCAGATGGTCCATTAGCAATATTTCTCGTGATGAGGAATTTTACATAAAAGAATGCAAAAATCTAGTTAAGATAGTCTCGGATGCAGTGTTTTCCTTGAGCGAAGAAAAAATGGGAGCACTTATTGTGTTTGAGAGAAAGACTAAACTCGGAGAAGTTATAAATACAGGAACTTTAATTAAATCGGTTCCGTCAGTTCCAATGATATGCAACATATTTTATACGAAGGCTCCTTTGCACGATGGCGCCCTCATAATCAAAGACGGTTTAATTTATGCTGGAGGCTGTATCCTTCCCCTTACTAAAAATTCCAATGTTAGCCGAAAGCTAGGCACCAGACACAGGGCTGCAATGGGTATGAGCGAAAATTCAGATGCGGCAGTAGTGGTAGTTTCTGAGGAAACGGGCAGGATTTCTATCATCTTAAATGGAATTCTAAAAAGCTATTCAGATATGGAAATGTTTAGGGTTGAGCTTGAAGAAATTCTCGCAGATAGACCTGAACCGGTTAAACGTCCTCGACTTTGGGATACTTTAAATAGGAGGAAAAACAATGGTTGATTGGAGCGAAGTGAAAAAGAGTCTGAAGAGAATAAAATTAGGGAAACTTTTTTACAATAATAAATTTGTTATGGTATTTTCCATTGTGATTTCTTTTGTGTTGTGGATAGCAATTTATTCTAGCGGTACGGAAAGCGTTCCACTTACTATCTCAGATATACCCGTGGACATAACTCTTTCAAAAAATGCAATTCAAGATGGTCTAAGAATTTTTAGCGGTCAGGATATAACTGCTAGAGTGGAGGTCACAGGCAGCAGGATGATTGTAGGCCAGCTCACAAAAAACGATATACAAGTTACCGCTCCCCAGGCTCTAAACACTATTATGTCCCCAGGAAATTATACTTTAGAGCTTTCAGCAAAAAAGGTGGGTTTAATCAAAGACTATACTCTTGCCCCTGACGTCAAGCCTTCGATGGTGACGGTTATGGTAGATAGATATAGGGAGTCTGAGTTTACAGTTGAACCTCAAATAGAGTTTAGTCCTAAACCTGGATACTATGTTGGAAGTACGGTGTTATCTTCTCCAAAAGTAATTGTTTCGGGGCCGGAAACCGAAATTTCGAAAATAAAAAAAGTTGAAGTAAAAGCTTCTTTGCCGGGAGAAATCAGCGAAACTATAGACCTAAAACTTCCAATTGTTATGTACGATGCGTATGGTCAACCCATGACCAGCGAAACTATAACTATCAGCTCCCCGGAAATAGAAGTTAGTATACCTATACTCATGAAAAAAGAAATAAGTTTAAAAGCGGTGTTTGAAAACGTTCCTCAAGGGATAAATCTTGAGAAAGAGTATAAGGAATTTTCTAAAGTTAAACCCTCGAAGCTTGAGATAGCAGGACCTGAGGACGTGATTTCAACTCTTAAAACTGTTACTTTGCCCCCAATTGATTTTAGTTCTTTAAATTTGCAAAGTAACAAACTAAATTTACCTATATCACTTCCCCAAGGGTGTAAGAGTTTGAATAACGTATATTCTGTAGATGTTGAACTCAACATGGGTTTATTTAAGGAAAAAACTTTGAGTATAAATCAATTTTCGTTTTTAAATGTTCCGAAAAATAAGAAAGCCGAAGTTTACAACAAAAGTATAAATGTTAATTTTATAGGATCAAGTAAATCTATAAATTTACTAAAATCTTCGGACGTTATTGCTCAGATAGATTTACAAGGCAAAGAAGATAACTTGAATTCTATGGAAGTTCCTGTAGAATTAAAGGTAGTAAGTTACGATGACGTTTGGGTTAAAGATAAACATCTAGTAAATGTAAATTTGAGTGATGAGTCAAAATAACTTATTCAAAAATAATTTTTAGAAATGGAGTTTAATTTTATATGAACAGACGGGAATCTCGCGAAAAAGCATTCTTATTACTTTTCGAAAATATGTTTAGACCCGAGAGCACTGAGGAATTGATAGAGAATATGAAAAATGCAAGGGAGGAAAAAATTAGCAGCTTCGCTTTAGAACTATTCCGCGGAACCACTCAAAACCTCGAAGATATAGATATCTACATAGAAAAACATTTAAAAGGCTGGAAAAAAGAAAGACTTTCAAGGGTAGTGCTGTCGATTTTGAGATTAGCTGTTTTTGAAATGATTTATAAAAAAGATATTCCTAGTAGCGTATCAATAAATGAAGCGGTAGAGCTAGCCAAAAAATATGCTTACAAAGAAGACGCTGCTTATATAAATGGCGTTTTGGGTTCTCTTGATAAAGAAATTTCTAAACAACACCCCAGCGAAGTTTAAAGTTTTAAAACAAGAAGGATGGATTTAAATATTGGAATTTAAAACCGCTATGAAGGAACGAATAGAAAAATTAAATGTTTTTCTAGAAGACTATATTGATAGCCTAAATGTTGCTGAAGACGGCTTGAAGGATGCTCTTAAATATACTTTATTAGCTCCGTGTAAAAGGCTTCGGGGATTACTCATGCTATGTTTTTATGAATTTTTTGGAGGTCAAGGAGAAGCGGTATATAATTTTGCGGCGGCAATTGAGATGGTACAAGCATACTCATTAATTCATGATGACCTCCCCTGCATGGATAATTCTTCAGAAAGAAGGGGCAGGGTTTCGAGCCATTTGAAATTTGGAGAAGATATAGCTTTGCTCGCGGGCGATGCCCTTTTAACAAATGCTTTTGAAATTGCAAGCAAAGAAGAGGTTTTAAAACTTGAAAATACTATCAGATGCATAAACATCCTATCCCGGCAAGCAGGCGCAGAGGGTATGATTAGAGGTCAGTACATAGATTTAAAAGTCAAAACTAAAAATTTTGAAAAAGAAAAGCTTTTTAATCTTTATAGACTTAAAACCGGAGCACTTTTCTTGGCGGCGTGTGAGATAGGGGCACTGTTAGCAGGTGCTGATGAAGAATCCTTGAAAAGTGTAAAGGAGTACGCTTCTAAATTTGGAATGAGTTTTCAGATGATAGATGACGTTTTAGACGAAGACTTTATGCTTAGCGATTTAATTGATGGCATTTCAGTGAAAGATACAATTTTTAAATTTTTAAATGAGTGCAGGAATTCTGTACGTAAGCTCAAAGGAGATGGGTTTATGCTCGAGGGTTTAGTAGATTTTATTCAGGAAAAGTTGCACTGTGAAAACTGAAAAATTAAAAGGGAAGTAGTTTTAAAATTGAAAGAAAATAATTCGAGTGAGTATCCATTACTTTATTCAATTCAAAGCCCAAAAGATTTGAAAAATATAAATAATTTAGTGGAACTATGCAGTGAAATCAGAAGGAAGCTTATAGAAGTTGTTTCGAAAAACGGCGGTCATCTTGCTCCAAACTTGGGGATAGTTGAGCTTACCACTGCTATTTACAGAGTTTTTAATCAACCCGAAGATAAAATAATTTGGGATGTAGGGCATCAGTGTTATGTTCATAAAATGTTTACGGGTAGGTTATCGGAAATAGAAACCTTGCGTAAAGAAAATGGTCTTTCAGGGTTCACGAATCGTAAAGAAAGTCCCTACGACATTTTCACTTCCGGCCATAGCAGCACGTCAATATCTTCGGCATTGGGATTAGCGAGATCAAAAAAAATATTAGGTGAAAAAGGGAACGTCGTTGCAGTTATTGGAGATGGAGCACTCACGGGAGGTCTTGCCTACGAAGGGCTTAACAATGCTCAGAAACTCAAAAATTTTACCTTAATATTAAACGATAATACTATGTCTATATCAAAGAATGTGGGTGCAGTGGCGAGATATTTAGCTTCGGCTAGAATTCGTCCAACATACGTTAAAGCCAAGAATATCTTGGAGAAAATATTGGAAAAAACTAAAATTGGTCTAAAAATAGAAAACTTGATGAACAAATCAAAATCAGTTGTTAAAAATTTCATTTATCATAGTAGTATATTTGAAGAAATGGGTTTTGCTTATTATGGGCCTGTGGATGGTCACAATATAGCGCAGCTGGAAAAAACCTTGAATGCAGTTAAAGCGATAAAAAAGCCGAAAGTGGTGCATGTTATTACCTCTAAGGGCAAAGGATATGAGTTTGCGGAGAAAAGTCCTCATATTTTTCATGGAGTATCTCCCTTTGAAGTTGAAACGGGCAAGCTTAAAAAATCCCCAAATTTAACGTTTTCTGAGGTCTTTGGAGAAAAATTGTGTGAAATTGCAAAGAATAATTCTAAAGTGTGTGCTGTAACTGCAGCTATGACTTCCGGCACAGGGTTGAGCTCTTTTAAAAGCCGATTTAAACAACGCTTTTTTGACGTCGGAATTGCTGAAGGTCACGCAGTTACATACTGTGCTGGGCTTGCCGCAGGGGGCTTAGTGCCTGTTTTTGCTGTGTATTCAAGTTTTTTGCAAAGGTCCTATGACCAATTAGTGCACGATGTCTCGCTTCAGGGTTTGAAAGTAATTTTAGCGATAGATAGAGCAGGATTTGTTGGTGAGGACGGCGAAGCTCACCAAGGGCTTTTTGATGTTCCGTTTTTAAACACGATTCCCGAAGCTAAAATGTTTTCACCTTCTTTTTTTGAGGAACTCCAATCAATGATGGAAAATATAATCTCGAGCGGTTCAAATAGACTGTATGCAGTGAGATATCCCAAAGGAGGAGAACTTTTAAAACCGGATAGTTTCAAATATTCTGGCCAAGATTTTGATTTTTACGGCAATTTGAATTCAGAAGTTTTGTTAGTAACTTACGGTAGACTCTTTTCAGAAGCTTTGGAGTGTCAAGAGCGGCTTAAAACTTTTGGTCTAGATATCTGTATATTGAAGTTTAATGTTATCAAACCAATAAATCTGGATGCCGTAAAGAGGGCTTTAAACTATAAATATGTGGTATTTTTTGAAGAATCGATAAAGTCCGGAGGTGTTGCGGAAAAATTTGGTTTTCTCCTTTTGGAACAAGGTGAGTTTAAGGGCAAATATCGAGTTTGCGCCGTGAATGACGTCTTCGTGCCACATGCTTCGGTAAAGGTACAATTAAAAAAATTCCAGCTGAATTCTTCAGGCATGAAGGAAGTAATTTTAGATATTGTTTATGGTAATAGTATAGCAAAGCTGGAAGCTTAAACATTTCGCTTAGAGCATTCGGTTGTGTATGGGAGTAATTGGGTAAAGCTTTTGCTGCATATACATAATCGAGGTGAAGCTCGGTTGAATAGAACAAACATTATTAAAATGCTTGAGTATGCAGGACTATCATATAATGATGTCCAACCAAAAGACGGCTCTGAGTTGATATACATTATGAATGATATTGAAACAGATGTGTCCTATAGTATAAGGTCCAAGGGAAGTACCCTAATAATTGCTTTTAGAGGTTCGGATTCCAAGCAGGATTGGAATTTTAATTTAGATTTTTGTCAAAAAACAATACCTTATGGCAATTTAAAATCTAAAATCAAAGTTCATGCAGGATTTTTAAGGGCATATAAATCAAGGAATGTACGAAGAAAAATTTTTGATTTTATAACCGATAAGGTTGAGACTATCAAACTCACGGGCCATTCGTATGGTGCGGCGTTGGCCGTACTTTGTGCAGTAGATTTGCAATACAACTTTAACCGAAAAGACTATGAAGTAGTTTTATTCGGATGCCCACGAGTGGGGAATAAAGAATTTAGTGAATCGTATAATAGGCGTATCTTCAAAACTTTGCGGATTGAAAACAGAGGAGATATAATAACCAAACTGCCGTTTGCCTTTATGGGATATAAGCATGTGGGGTCTAAGATTTTGATTGGAAAAAGTCAAATATTTGGCATTCCTTGCATGGAGAAACACTCTTTACAGGAATATTATTCAAACATATGGGATGTTTGAGAGTATTATTTTGGCTGATACTGTGGACTTTCCTAATGATAGTTTCAATTATATGTTTAGGACTATCATTTGGGGCATTAAAAATTTTTGTTTGTTTTATCTTTCCAGTAATTCTGAAAAGCGGTTTCGTTTTTGTTATTGCCGGGGTTGTAGTACTTTTTATTGCTAAGTGCATTAGGTAAGTACTTCTGAGGCGTCCAACTGTTGGAAAAATCGTGAGGATATTTATATTCAGAGCTTTGGTTTTTGATATGTCTAGGCACTTCAAATATTTGACCGCTTTTAATATCGTTTAGAGCGTGGCTTATGGCACTGTATGAGGAATTGGACTTAGGCGAAAGTGCGATAAGCAAAACAGCATTTGAGAGTGGGATTTTAGCTTCTGGCATACCGAGTAGAGTTGCGGTATCGATAAGTGATTTTATAGTAGGTATTATTTGAGGATAAGCAAGCCCAACATCTTCGCAGGCACAGACTAAAATTCTTCTGCAGGCACTTTCGAGTTCTCCAACATATAAAAGACGAGCTAAGTAATAAATACTTGCATCGGGGTCGGAGCCTCGCATAGATTTTTGAAAAGCAGAGAGTAAATCAAAGTGGTCGGAACCAGTAGCATTATGATTGGGTGCAAAATTTTCTTCTAAACTTTTAAGCAATTCATCATAAGATATGGATTTTACTCCTTGATATTCTGGAGTGCTGTTGTAACAAATTTCAAGCATATTTATTGCCTTACGGACGTCCCCAAAAGAAGATGTGGCTATCTTGCCAAGAGCTTCCTGAGTGATAGAAATTTTAATTTTTTGATTAGACTCCAGTATCTTGCAAGCGCGAGTAACGGCCTTTTCTATTTCTTCTTTTTCAACTAATTTAAATTCTAAAACTTGGGAACGGCTGAGTATTGCTGGGTAAACGCAGAAATGGGGATTTTCAGTTGTAGAAGCGATGAGAGTTATTTCACCTGATTCCATAAATTCAAGTAGGGACTGTTGTTGCTTTTTATTAAAATACTGAATTTCATCAATGTACAGGACTGCTGAGGTGGGACACTCTAAGGTACCAACTTTTTTAATTATTTCTCTTATCTCCGATAGAGAAGAGTTCGTGGCATTTATTTTAAATAATTTTTTATTTGTTTTTTTGGACATAATTTCAGCAAAAGTGGTTTTGCCGGTTCCCGGAGGACCATATATAATTAAATTCGGAAGGGTACTATTTTCAAGATTACATATCCAATGGTTTTGATTTAAGATATGTTTTTGACCCACTATTTCTCCAAGCTCTTTTGGTCGGACGAGTTGTAATAAGTTAGAAGTCATAAAAATTCTCCATTTTGTAGTTGTAAAATTGATTTGCGAAAGGTCATGAAGTTTATTATAATATTAATAAGAGGGTAAACACAAATTTTATTAATTAAGGAGTACTAGGTAATGTTTAAAGATGCTTGGGATGTTTTTTCTTTGATAATGTCAGCGTTAGCGCTCACTGGGACGATAATTAATGCTGAGAAGAACAAATGGGGATTTGTTTTTTGGTTAGTTTCAAATCTTTATATGTGCATAAGATTTTTTGTTATTAAGGAGTACTATCAAAGTGCACTATTCTTTGTGTATTTTGTTCTAGCGATAAGGGGAATTTTTGCTTGGAGTAAAAAAGACAAAAAGCAGGAATCCATCAGTGAAGAATCGAGTACTTGCGAGGTATGAGCCAAGAGAAAATTTTTTTACATACTTGCTGTGCACCCTGCTCTGTGAAATGCTTGGAAGTTTTAGAAAAAGAAGGATTCACTCCAACTATCTTTTGGTATAATCCGAATATTCATCCTTGGATGGAATATAATTTAAGAAAGACAACTCTTTTGGATTATGTAAAAGATTTAGGTCTTGAGGCGATAGTAGAAGATGATTATGGTTTAGAGTTCTTTATAAATGGGATTTATCCGGATTTTGGGCGGGGAAGATGCAGGTTTTGTTATGAGAGCCGTTTAAGGAAGACTGCACAGTTAGCTCTTGAAAACGGATATAAATTCTTTTCAACTACGTTGTTGATAAGTCCTTATCAAAATCATGAACTGATAAAAGAGCTTGGTGAAAAATTCGCTTTGGAGTATGGCGTAGGTTTTGTTTACAAAGATTTTAGACCGTTTTTTAGGGAAGGCCAAAAGCAGGCAAGAGGAAATGGTTTTTATATGCAAAAGTACTGTGGATGTATTTTTAGTGAGAAAGAAAGATATGTGAAAAAATAGTTGATTTTTTGAAGCCTTTGTGATAAAATTTAAGTATAATATAATAAAAGGAGTGTCAATGATGATTTCAGCTAACAAAAAAGAAATATCGATGCTTTCAGAAACAGAATTAGATATGGTGAGCGGTGGCAAATGGTATCCGTGGAGTGCATTGTTCATGGGTAAACCGGGAAGTGATAAAACGGCTAAAGAAAAAGAAGGCAAATTGAAAGAAACTGACCAAAAAGTAACCTATGCTGTTGGTGGAGTAGCAGCTATTGCATCTGTTGCTGGACTTGCCAAATGTGCAGTACCTAGTGGTATTTTTAGCAAATTAGCTTCTCATGTTAAATCTATAGCCGGATAAGAGACCTTGCCGCCCAGAGAAGGACATAAAGCTTCATCGCAATGCTGATGGGGCTTTTTATGTGTCTAAAATAAAAGCTATACAAGGTAGTTAAAACAAAATCGTATTTATGCATGTTGTTTATAATTGACATATATTATTAAAAGTGATATAATTATATTGTGCAAAAAGGAGGGGCTACTAATGAATCAAATAATAAATCTTAATTTTTGGGGTACATTTGGCAAAGTTGGAGATAAGCAAGGAGAAGCTGTGACTATAAAAAATAAAATTTACCCCAACATAAGGAAAAGCGACGATCCAAAAAATTTGAAGACCCAATATACTTTTTCTGGTCCTGATTTGCTAGATATTGGGAGCACGAATGTAGCACATAACGTAAAAAATGCAATTGATATAATAAAAGAAGATATTCAGTCTTCTTCGGAGGACAATCAGCTAAAAATTATAGTTGAAGGGCATTCGCGAGGAGCAGTTGCAGCCACTCGCGTGGTGGATATTTTAAGGGATATTTACAAAGAAAAAAATAACGTAAAAATTTCGCTCCGAATTTCCGACCCATATGCAGGCCCTACCGGCACGGGAAAAGATGTTGCTATGGACCTCGGAAAAGAAAGTGAAACCAAAAATGAAGATATAATTTTTTATTCTATGGGTACGAAATATAAGTGTTCTCCTCAAAAAATATTGCATGCGAAAACAGTGGTGATTTGCAAAACCGGGCATGATAATACTTTGCGTTTTAAAAATGAAAAAACAAAAGACCATAATATCGGCCAACTTGAAGCTGGAGTGTACTTACTAGAAGAAATCAATGCGGCGCCTTTAAAAATAACGAAAAATAATTTGAAATACGTCATGGACTGCATTTATAATTTTGATAAAAGCTATAGCGGTAGGACAAAGATTCTGACTGAAGTTATATTGAAAAAATTAAATATCAAAATTGACGATGTTTTGGAAACGGGTGCCGTACGGGAATGGAAGCCAGCTCTGGATAAAGCTATTCGTAAAATAGAAGCTTCTTGGTTTTTGACTAGAGCCTTCTGTTATGCGATTTCTCTTTTTGATGATAATTTATTTGGGCCCTACATTGATAAAAAAGGAGAATTTTTTAAACACCTTGAGAAAGCGAGAGATTGCGTGTGTGGAGTAGGCAAGAACGATTTTCAAACTGCCCTTTTAGAGCTTAATGCTATAATTGAAAATTCAAAAAACAAATATAAAAAAGACATTGCAACTGCTCTTAAGAATAGAGTTGAAGTTCGGTATAAAAATAAAAGTTCGAGTTAAGTTATAAAAAATTTACCTATGTTTTTAAATATTACATAATAATATTAAAGTAGCGGAAAAGGGGATAATTACATGAAAAATCAGATATTTGAATTAAAAGAGGTTGAATTAAATAAAGTATCTGCTGGAGAAATGTTGGATGATCTAAGGGATGTGGGCGCAGGTGCTTTTATTGGCTTACCTGGAGTTGGATTGTTGGCCGCTAAGGGGCTTTTGAATAAGTGCTTAAACATTATGTTTAGTCCCGTAGAGAGGGCGGCAGCAGCAACCGGTAATTTAACAAACGTACGAAAACTCAAAGCCAAATTAGAAAAGAACGTTAAAATAATGACGATTACAGGTGCTGTTTCAGGAGTTCTTGCTTGTTGTGCAGTTGGGGCCACCGCAGCAAAATTAGGGTACGATTGTGGCCGCAAAAGTAAGGAAACAGCAAAAACCTAAGGTAATGCATTGAGAATAGAGTTTAAAGGGTGCACATTTTTCGAATCAAATTAAATAAATCTTGACTATCAACGCCGAGTTCCTATGCATTGGATAGAGCCATCTTTTAAATTTATCAATAATTATAAAGAACCACTTACAATATTATGTAAGCGGTTTTGTTTGGGAAATTATTGAAAAGTAGCTTCTATACTTTTTGAGAAATTGTAAAGATATATGACCCAATTTAATAAATCAGGTTTTGGTAAGCACACAAACTCATATAAGTGGTAATTATAACATTGTGCAGCGATTTCAGTTAACACAGAAATATCCCCAACGAGTTGCATCATTTGTTGTTTAGCAATATTTAGCCTTTCGTCATTATTATATTTTTCGCAACTGGATATCCAATTTTGCATTTTTTCATAAAGTGTATCTAGATTTTTAAAAAATGTACTTGATACTAACGCGATGGAATTTTCATTGCATGCAGCGGATGCTTCTGGGTTTTGATATAAAATCCCCATAGTAACTTCAAGTTGACTCGAAAAAAGGGAAAACTCATTTCTTATTTCAATAAATAACTTAATTCGCGATATCTCTGATTTCAAATTTTTTTCTCGTTCTTTTAAATCTTTCAAGTTTGAATCTGATTTCTCTATTGATTGATTGAACAGTTTTTTCTGTTCAGCTGCAAGAGATGGAAGCATCTTTTTGCTTTCTGATTGGAGAAAACCAGCGTACTCACGACGAAGCCTGTTATTGAATGTTTCTTCATCTCGTATACTTTCTCTTATTTTTTGAATTTGAAATGATAAATTATTTAAAGCGACACTGACTTCATCTATCGGTGCTGCACTGGTATAACTTGATCTTGCACCGAGACCTGCACATAGTAGAGAAATTGCAACACTTTTTTAAAAAAAATTTTTGATCATTTGATGATCCTTTCTTAAATATCTTTTTGGTTGTACAATGATTTTATGATATTTTCCATTGGATTTATAATATTTGACTTTTAATACTAAAATTTTCAACTTAGTATTTTAAAAAATAGCGCAGGAAATCGCTCACAGATTTATTCAGTTATGTACAGCTATAACATGACCGCCGATTGCTTCTAGTTGTTCTTCTATTCTTTTTATTGCTTGTTCATTTGTATGTACATCTTCTAAATTTATTTCTATTACCTCGTGCTTCTGACCGTTGTTTGAATCAACAGGATACACCATACCTGTACTTCCGGCTATTTTGCCGTGCCTGATACGATAAGCAGCGACGGAGTCTTGTAATTGACAAACAATAAAAGCATCTTTGAACCAAATGACTCCTATGAATCCGCCCACGAAAAAAGATATCACTGCCACCAAACTAATCAATAGAGACATTTTTAAATTTTTGCTCACTATCAATCACCTCCTCGAAAATTACAACAAAATATTCTCAATACACGCCTACACCTTAAAGACTTAGTAAATCAACGTGTTTAGCATAATCACAATTATAACTGTATTCATTTTTTAAATCGTAGTATACAATTTTCTAACGATACATTCCGTAGTTATTATATTATCTAGTAATCAATTTGTCAAGAATATTTGTATTAATTAAAAGCAAAATGTTTAATTGTTCAAGGTGATTTTAGAAAAGCTAGGTATAGAGGCGCTTTTCAATAGTGGTAAATGTTCAAAAGAAATGACCTGAGGAGCAATTATTCAAATTGATGTGAGTGGTAGTAGAGTAACTATCGATTTTTATTTTTTGTAAGTTTTTCTAAAACAACTTCTTTGGAAGCGCTAAGAAAAATAGAATTGCTAACCGCAGTGCTTTCTGATATACCAAGTATTTTTCTCAAATTAGAAGAGTTACATTTTAAAGTCTTGTTTATAACATTACGAACTGCCGCCTCCACACAGTTCAAAGTGGTTATATTCTCCTGAGAGATTTTGTTATAAAATTCTTTTAAAGAAGTTATCCTATTAGAAGTGACCATATATTCTAAAATTTTTACTACATATGGATATCCAATTAAGTTTAAGGGCATTTTTATAGTTTTCATTAATTTTTTTATTTCAGTTACAATTGAAGTATTATCATAGTTTGAGTTGTTTTCGAATTCCATGTTTTACCGTCCAATGCATTAAGTGTTATGCGAGTGATATTATATCACTGCGAACTTGATTATATGTCCAACGAAGCTGTAAATCAATACCCATTTTAGAATATTTTACATGTTTGTACAGTTTGTTAGTTTATTTTACTTTGTTTAACAAAGATTATTGAAAAACACTATGTTTTCAAATAGGTTTGTAGATATGAAATGTAAAGCAGCTTTTAGGTGAATTAAATATTGATTTTTATCAAACAACAAAGATCAACCTAAATTTATTTAGAGAGGGACTATAATTCCCTCTCTAATTTTCTCTGAAAAATTAAGCTAAAATACATCTAAGTAAGGTGATTTATAAGTGTTTTATACAATGGGGTATAGGAAATTTTCCAACATTCACAGCGGCGTGGTATTTTCCATTAAAGAAAATCTCAAGTTCTTGGATTCTTCTGTAAAGCAGTCCCTTAAGGCATCTATTGCGAAAATGATGATATTTCAAAAATTCGACCATAAATTTTTCTCTACTTATAGAGTTTAAATTTTTAAATTCTTTATTTACATACATTGTATTTAAGAATTCAGAACTACAGTATCCTTCTTTGCCGTCATAAGTTCTAACCTTATACCATTTGTTATCTATTTTATTTGTATTTAAAACCACCACTTCAGCACCATTATTCATAACACTACGTATTTTTGAATTGGTTTGAGGTGCTTCTCTGAGTCGTAGACCTCCCCTTGCGTGCACAACACCATAGGTTGGTAGATTTTCATTTCCGGAATTAATTATTAAGTCTTTTAAGTGACTTTTCGTTGTCCAACCGGGGCCCAAATTATATGTAAAGCTGACAAGTGCGTCGAGTTGATATTGATTGAATTTCATATGGTTATTAATAAGCATATCATTGACAGCGCTCAAATAACCTGAATTGTTGACAGTATTTAGAAAAGTTTGAAAAGCTTCGTCTCGAGTTAAGTTGTTATAAAAAGGGGTAAAGGGTCTTATCAATTTTCCAAATCCTATTGTCATATGGCCTGCGGAATCTCGGTAGGGATGAGAAACAAATCCTTCTTTTCTTGCTATGAAATCTGCCCCTTCCTTACTAAGGGACTTTCTAGAAGTATTCGTATCGGAATGGATTACCCAGTTTGAAACAGTGAATTTAAAAGAAGAATTTTGAACTTGCTTCCACTGACCATCTATGTGGCAAAGTACACTTGCGGTGTAGTTTCCTGCTTTAAGTGGAGAAAAACTTTCTTGCCAAAAATAACAATTGTGATAGTTAGATTTATGCTGTTTATGTACTTCATGATGATAATTAGGTCCTTCTAGTTTAATTTTGATAGAATCCACTTTTCTAGAAGTCATAATGGAAATTATGGGATGTTCTTTTTCATTAAGGAAAGGATAATTCATAAAAATGGAGCGTATAGCTTCAGGTTGAGTGACGTCAATTCTGCACTTAGAAGTAGTTCTACCTGAAGGGTTGTTAGCTAAAATTTCTGCACTGCCCGTAGATTTAGCACACACAATTCCATTTTGATCTACAGTTGCAACATCAGGATTAGTTGATCTCCATATGATTCCAGATGGCCTCCAAGGAAATTTCCAGAGTAAGATAGATTTATTTTGTTGCACTGAGTATGTTGATGAGGAAAATATAGAAGCCGCATCACAGCTAACTTTAAATAGAAAGAAGAAGCATATCAGAAATGATAGTTTAAAAATACGGTTAATCTGCAAAAATTTTTTCATTTTTTATTACATCCTTACCTTTTATAAATTCATAGCGTTAAATTTTACTTTCAACGTATGCCAACTTTACCGATAAACAAAATATCTTCATTGCCGCTCTCAACTCATTTAATGAGGGAAAAGTTGGAGCTATTCTAATATTAGAGTCCTGAGGATCTTTGCCGTAGGGGAAAGTAGAACCTGCAGGTGTTAAGGTCAGACCACATTCTTTGCATAGTTGCACAGTTCTTCTAGCACAACCCGGCATAGTGTCTACGCTTATGAAGTATCCTCCTTTGGGAGTGGTCCAAGATAGTATGGGATTATTTGAAAATTCACGGTCCAGATATTCTAAAATCAAATCGAATTTTGGTTTAATTATACTTCTTTGCTTTTTCATATGAAGTTTGAGGTTAGACTTATCTTTCAAAAATTCCAAATGCCTCATCTGATTCACTTTATCGAACCCTACGGTTTTAAATGAGTAATTTCGTTTAAGTTGTTTTAGGTTTTCTTTTCCGCAAGCCAGAAAAGCCACTCCAGCACCGGCAAGTGTTATTTTGGAGGTCGAAAAAAATACTATTGGCAATTCTTCTGTGTGATACTTTTTGCATTCTTCCATTAGGTTTAAAAGTGGGGTTTCGGTTTCTGTTAAATCGTGAACGAAATATGCGTTATCCCAAAATATTCTAAAATCTTTCGCTTTAGGTTTTAACTTTGCAAAACGCGTGACAGTTTGATTACTGTAGGTGATGCCTTGAGGATTTGAATACTTCGGGACGCACCAAATTCCTTTTACAGAATCGTCGGAAGAAACTATATTTTCTATAAAATCCATATCTGGGCCTTGGGAAGTCATTTTTACGGGCACCAGTTCCATGCCGAAACATTCACACATAGCAAAATGACGATCATATCCGGGTGACGGACACAAAAATTTGATTTTTTCCTGCTTTGACCATGGTGTGTTACCTAAAACTCCATGAATCATGTAACAAGAAATGACGTCAAACATCATGCTTAGACTAGAGTTACCGCCTACTATAAAGTTTTCTTCAGATATTCCCGTCAATTCAGACATAAATTTTTTTAATTCTAAAAGTCCATCCATATTACCATAGTTTCTATAGTCACTACAGTTTTTAGATGAAAAATTCGAGCGATTTGCAAGTGCATTTAGAAGTGGTGTTGAAAGGTCGAGTTGTTCTTTTGAAGGTTTGCCACGTGAAATATCCAAACTGAAGTTTTGATGCGTGATAAGTTCATACTCTTGCAAGTAAATGTTTTTTAGTTCTTTAAGGTGCGCGCTACTGAGTAAGGTAAGATTTTCCATACTGTACATTCCACCTTTTGTTTTAAAAATTTCAAGATTTAATAATTCACCTAAACACATACTACGATATATAATATGATTAGGAGAGGAGGCTTATTTATGAGCGCAAACAAGAAATTCGGGGTAATTGGAGGAGATGTTAGACAAATCTATGCCGCCGAACAACTAATTAAAATGGGATATCAAGTTAAAATAGCTGGATTTGATAATCAAAACGAACCAAAATCAAACACTCAAAACCTAGGTGTGTTTGAAGTGATAGATAGCTCTAACTACATAATTTTTCCCGTACCGGTTTCACGAGATACTCTGAACATAAATGCACCGTTTTCAGTTTCTCCGATACCTATAAATGGATATTTACTTTCCAAACTTGAAAATAAGGTCGTATTCGGGGGAATTATATCACCTCTTCTGCAAGGTGTCAACAATCCTAAATTCATCCTTAAAGACTACTATGCTCGTGAGGATTTTATGGTGCTCAATGCAGTTCCAACAGCTGAAGGAGCTATAAAAATAATACTCAGTGAAACCAATAAAACTATCTTTGGTAGTAAATGTTTAGTAATTGGATATGGGAGAATAGGGAAAGTTATCGCTAGGTTGCTAAAAAATTTAGGTGCTAGCGTGACTGTAAGTTTAAGAAATTCCAGAGATTTTTCTTGGGCAAAACTTGAAAATTTTGAAATTATTAATGTAAGTGAAAATGATAAAAATTTGAATTTTGATTTCGTTTTGAATACCGTACCTGCAATGGTTTTAAATTATGAAAATTTAAAATTTTTAAATAGAGATGCTCTAATTGTTGATGTTGCTTCGGCACCGGGGGGAGTAAATAAGCCTGATGCGGAAAAGTTGGGTATAAGGGTTATCAGTGCTTTGGGACTTCCAGGCAAACATTTTCCTAAATCTGCGGGCGAAATAATTACAGAAACGGTACTTAAAATTTTAAAGGAGGAGAATTTATGAAAAATATAAAATTGGCTTTTTCGCTTTGCGGCTCATTTTGCACGCTATCTCGAGCGATTGAACAAATGGAAAAGCTAGCTGAAAGTGGATATGATATTTTGCCGATTATGTCCTTCAATGCATACAGTCTGGACACTAAGTTTGGCCCTGCCAAGGATTTTATAAATAAGATAGAAAATATAAGCGGTAAAAAGGTTTTAAATTCTTTGGTTGAAGTTGAACCCATAGGCCCAAAAAATTTAGCTGATATCATGCTAATTTGTCCTTGCACCGGAAATACGTTAAGTAAAATATGCAGAGCTACCACTGATACGCCTGTAACTCTAGGTGCAAAATCTCATTTACGAAAGGGCAGACCGCTGGTGATTTATCTTGCCACAAACGATGGATTAAGTGGTTCAGCAGTGAATGTAGGCAAGGCACTTAATATGAAAAATATCTATTTTGTACCTTTAAACCAAGATGATCCGTCAAATAAGCCTTCTTCGCTTGTATCACACTTTGATTTGGTGGACGAAACACTCCAGCAAGCGCTACTCGGAAAACAAATTCAACCTATTTTTAGATGAATATAGTTATAAAAGGATTTAAATTTTGAATAAAATATGGTACAATTTTCTTGGTCTATGGAATGTAGGCCAAGATTCAATTATGTTTTTAGAAAGGTAGGAAAGGATAAGTAGTGAGTATTTATCCTGAGTTTGTGCATTTAAATAAAGAATACAGAATTGGTTTTAGAGCAATAAAAACTGCTATAGCGGTAACCATATGCGCGTTTATTTCTATGTTTTTAAATCATGAGGATATATTTTGTGCGTGCATAGCATCAGTGATTTGCATGGAGCAAACTTGCGAACAAACTTTAGATACAGGTATTAATAGATTTATAGGCACTATGATAGGAGGAACAATTGGATATTTAGCATTAGAGGTATGCTGTATGTCTCCTTACTATGAGTGGATACGTTTGTGTGCACTGCCTATGTGTATTTTGTTAGTTGTTTACGCGTGCAATTTCATAAATAAGAAATATGCTGTTTCTATAGGATGTGTAGTCGTTATAGTTATATTATCGCGCTCGGGAGATAGCACTGCTACTGCTTTGAATTACGTTATCCAAAGGGTATGTGATACCTTGGTGGGAATAGGTGTGGCCATGGCGGTAAATAGACTGAATTTTAATAAGATTTTGCACATGGATAAATAATTTTACTTATCAAAAACACAAACAGAAAAGAGGTAGAATAATGAAGAAAAATAATATTTTTTTTGCGTTAGGTACTTCAATGGTTTTAGCTATATCATCTGTAGCTTTTTATGCTTTTAATGTAGATAACTCGGAAAAAAAATCACTTAACAGTTTATCGTTTGGTGCAATAACACAAGGAGCAAACAATTCGGGTGTTAGTTCTTTAGTTGCACAAGAGGACCAAGATGAAGAAGTTAATGAAGGCTATTTAGAACTTTCTTCGGCTGCTCCAAATCAGAGTGTAAATTCGATGTCATCTCCAAACACTTTGACTACCAATGGATTTCAAGGTCTTTCGAGTCCTGAAGAAAGACTACTTTACAGCAAGATAAAAAAAAGCTGTCACAACATAGGTAATAAGGATCCAAATGAGCAATACTACTTAATAAATCCGATAGTAATTTCAGACCACAAAATGGAAGTTGAAAAGATATTAAAAGTTATGTATGCCATTCAAAATGACCATCCGGAGTATTTTTGGCTTGCCAATAACTTTAAGTATGTGCAGGCAAATAACTACACAAAGATTAAATTGCATTCTTATTTTTCGAAAGAAGAAAAAGAAAAATTAGTTGAAAAATTAAATAATAGAGTTGCAGAAATAGTAGGTAAGATGCCGAAAAATGCTTCTGAATATGTAAAGGAATTATACTGCCACGACTACATCGTAACTCATTGTAAGTATTGCAAGAATCACTCAAATAACGAGTATAAAAGCAAAATTTTTAATGCGTATGGATGTTTAGTGGAAGGAAATGCTGTTTGCGAGGGTTATACTAAAGCAATGCAGCTGTTGTTAGCTCGATTTGGTATAGAATCCCGGACTGTGGCTGGCTACAGAGGCAAAGAACCCCATTTATGGAATTTAATTAAAATCGGAGGAAATTGGTATCACACTGACGTCACTTGGGATGAGCCCGGAGCAGATGGAAACATCAGATATGATTACTTTAATGTTACAGACAATATAATTAAAAAGGATCACACTATAAATCCCCAATTGGATCCGTATGAACCGTGGTATCCCGGAAAAAGATATAATTTCAATTTGCCTAAGTGTACTTCTACTAAATATAACTATTTTGAAAGAAATGCAGTTAAAATAAACTCCGAGCAAGATATAAATAAGTTGATACCTCATTTAATAAAAGCTGCAACTAATAAAAATAAGCGTGTGTTCATAATGATTGAAAATAATTCTGAATTGCTTAAGAATAAAATTCTTTCAAACAAGATATTTGAATGTGCCCGCAAAGCTAATATGGTGCTTGATGGTAGATGTAAAATAGTTGATAATTCTTTCTCCTATTCAATTTGCAAAAACCAAAATGTCATAAGTATAAACCTAAAATATTTAGTTTAGGAAAGGAAAATTGAATGTCTGGATTTTTTAAAGCAGGAAAGTATAGTCTAAAAATAGGGGAAAAGACCTTTATTATGGGCATCCTTAATGTTACACCGGATTCTTTCTCCGATGGTGGAGAGTACATGAGTCTTGAAAAAGCGGTTCAAAGAGCTTTTGAAATAGAAAATTTAGGAGCAGATATCATTGACATAGGCGGGCAGTCTACTCGTCCGGGATTCAAATTAGTTTCTCCTGAAGAGGAATGGAGTCGGCTTTCGGAGCTTCTTTGTCAAATAAAAGACAAGCTTCATATTCCTATTTCAATTGACACATTCTATCCGAAAGTGGCAAAAAAAGCCATTCAATTTGGAGCGAGCATAATAAACGATGTTACTGGATTTGAAAACCCTGAAATGTTGGAAGTTATATCTGAAAGTGAAGCGGGAGCGGTCCTTATGCACTGCTCAAGGAATGGAGATATAAAACAATTTTTTGAAAATAAAATAAAAGTAGCTGAGGAGTATGGTATTTCTAGGGAAAGAATATGCCTCGATCCTGGGATTGGTTTTAACAAAACAAGGCCTCAAGACAGATGGATAATAAATAATTTGAAGAGCCTAAAAATTGAAAATATGCCTATGTTAGTTGGTGTTTCCCGAAAAAGGGTTATTGCGGAATTTTGCGATTACGGAGATAACTGCGCCAGGCTTCCAGGTACGATTGCCGCCAATACTCTAGCTATATCTCAAGGAGCAGACATAATAAGAGTGCATGACGTTAAAGAGTCTGTTTACGCATCTAGGCTTGTAGACTCTATCCTTCAAGCAGACACTTACTTTTAATCGAAAGGAATTCAAATGAATCAGATAATAATAAAAAACCTTGAGTTTCTTGCCTACCACGGTGTTCATGAGTTTGAAAAACTAAATGGTCAGCGTTTTGTATTTGACGTGATAGTAACGCTTTCAAATTCTGTGAAGTGCGAAAGTGATGATATCAACGAAGTACTGAGCTACTCGAATGTTATAAAAACCATAAAAAACACAGTTATCAGCAAAAGCTACAATCTAATAGAAACTCTCGGTCATAAAATAGCAGAAAATTTATTTTCATCATTTGATCAGATCGACGCTTTAGACATTACCGTCAAGAAGCCGGAGGCGCCCATTAATGAAAAATTTGATTATGTGGCGGCTAGAATCATAAAAAATAGAAAGGAAATATAGCATGACAGAAGCGATATTATCTTTGGGGAGCAATTTAGGTGACAGATTGCTCTTTTTGCAGTCTGCAATTAAAAAAATAGGTGAAATTTCAGGGATTGAACTAATTGAGGTTTCGAGTTTTTACGAAACAAAACCTTGGGGAGTTAGTGAACAACAAAACAGATATCTAAACTGTTGTTTAAAAATTAAAACCAAACTTGACCCTTTTTCACTTTTAGAATGTTGTTTGAAAGTAGAGTCAGATTTGGGAAGAACCAGACCATATAAATTTGCTCCTAGAACGGTAGATATTGACATAATCGCATATGGAAATTTAGTTGTAAATGAGGAGAATTTAATTATTCCTCATCCTCGGTTCAAACAGAGGGCTTTTGTGCTTATTCCGATGGAGGAATTATGCCCTAACGGAAGCTTTTGTGGTGTTGATTTTTCTTCTGCTCTCCAGAAGTGCGATAGGGAGGAGGTTTCAAAGCTAAAACAATAAATTTTGACTAATTTTTATAAAACCGCTTGCTTTTTGGATTTTTATATGTTATACATATACTATATCTGATGAAAATTATTTTAAAAAATTCAGATTAAAATCCAATATAGAAGCAAGGAGAGTGGACATAATGGGTAATAACAAACTATATATTAAAGACATTGCTAAACAGAGTTTAGAAGGTAAAAACATTGTAATTCCAAACGATGTTTATGGAGTGATGAAAGGACTAATGGGAGACGCAATCCAAAAAAAAAGTGAGTATAAATCATTTAGAAGGAAATATGATTTGAAAAGAGTAGTTAGGATTAAAGGAAGTGGATATGAATACGGTGAAAGTTCTAAAAATGCAAAATATGATCTTTTCAACGCTACTGAGATAGAAAAAAACTTGGAAAAAACTAAAGAAGAACTTGCCCAAATACTACTTGATTTTTTATTTTTAAAAGCAGTTTATAGCAACCCAGAAGGTGCTACCCAAAATTCTAAAATCAAAATACCCGAATACCCAAGTTTTAAAAAATTTCTAAGAGAGTTTTTCGGGGTGGATAATTTTAGTATACCACTTGAAGATTTTAGTAATAATGGAGTTTTGACAGGCGGATCAAAAGATAAAGAAATTGGTAAAAAATCCGTAGTGTATGATATTTGGAGCTATAAAATTCAATCCGGGAAAAAAGAAGGACAACCCAAGAACAAAGGGAAAAAAGATGTTGTAGTTAAAGTTTCAGATGTACTTGGGAGTAATAAAGAAGTTGATGATGACTGCATTAAATTGGCTAAATTTCCAGACAGTAAGAAAAAAACTGGAAAGATTGAATATTATGTTAACTTCTTAGAAAGAGTTTATACAACGCTGGCTAGAATTGATTGCGACAGGGAGTTTCACGATATGAAATCGAAAGTGGCAGAAGTTTTTGACGGAGCTTTAAAAAAATCTCAGAAGTCGGCGATTTCAAATATAACAAATTTAAAATCTGCGTGGAACGCAGTGAATAACCAGTATAAGGAATTAGTGAATGCTTGGGAAATATCTAGACAAGCCCTATCAGCCCTTGAACAAATGTCATCCAAAGTAGACAAAGATAACACACTAGAAAAATTTACAAAAACCAGAGAAAAAACTTTTGAAGCATTGGAAAAATTAAATAATATGAAAGATGACATCATAAAAGGCAGAACTATTATAAAATACTTCGACAAAACTACAACAAACAGTAGCGGTTCGATTGATTTTGCAGGTGTAGTTGCAGGAGATACAAGCCAATCTTTACTTACACGCAAGTGTGTTGTAAGAATGGTTGGTATGGTTACAGGTGGCGAAATAGTCAGTAACATTATAAAAGAATGGCAAGATGTCAAAGAGAATCTAGAAACCTTAGAGGATGCTGTAGAAAGATTTAAAAATTAATATACGGAGAATCAAGGAAGGAAGATAACAACGGTATCGATGGAGGGTTTATCAAAATGGTTTGATGATCATAATGGTGAAGTAAATAGAGAGGACAACCCACTTTTGAAGTATGTTGAATTTGTAATGACGGACGCTACCGAGGCCCCTATATTTAAAGAAGATTTCAACACATCAATAAAATTTATTAATAAATGTAAAGGAATTATTGGTGACAAACAAGCAGATATCAGAGCAATGAAAGTTGACGTAGATAAATTAAAAAGCGATATTCAGTGGCTTTCATCTAAGAGGTATAAGACCCTCCGGACAGTATACAAAGCAGGACAGGCACTGAGTCTGGTTTCTACTATCTTGAGATTAATAACAATGTTTATACCTTAATTTTCCAAATTAATTCTTTTAAATACCTTTTTTCCTTTTTTAATTATTATCCCTGTTTCAAGTTGATGCTTAGTTATTTCCGTTGAAGGATTCGTGATTTTAACTTCATCAACTGAAATTCCTCCTTGCTCTATAAGTCTTCGGGCATCGCTTTTAGAAGAAGCCAGTGAAGCGAGCGTAAGCAAGGAGGTCAGGGGTAATTTTTCATCTATTAAAGTATCTTTAGGGAGGATATACTGCGGCATAGAAGAAGAGTCCTTAGCACCAGTAAAGAGATTTTTTGCGGTGTTTTGGGCTTTTTTTGCTTCTTCCTCTCCGTGGACTAATTTAGTAATTTCATACGCTAGGATTTCTTTCGCATGATTTATTTTTTCATCTTTAAGACTTGAAAGCTCCGAAATCTCCTCTAATGAAAGGAATGTCAACATATTCAAACATTTTGAGATGTCTTTATCGTCAACGTTTCTCCAGTATTGATAGAAATCATATGGGGAAGTTTTAGAAGCATCCAACCACACTGCACCTTTTTCTGTTTTGCCCATTTTTTTGCCTTCGCTCGTAGTGAGAAGTTTGAAAGTAAGACCATAAGCCTCTTGCTTTTGAACTCTTCTAATTAAATCTACCCCACCTAAGATATTGCTCCATTGGTCGTCTCCGCCTAGTTGAAGCTGACAATTATATTTTTTATTCAAAACTAGAAAATCATAGCTTTGCATTATCATGTAGTTGAGCTCGAAGAACGTTAGCCCTTTCTCAAGACGTTGTTTATAGCACTCTGCAGCAAGCATTCTGTTCACTGAGAAGTGTACGCCTATTTCTCTCAAAAAGTCTATATAGTTAAGCTGGGAAAGCCAGGAAGCATTATTTACTACTAAGGCTTTTTGGGGACTTAAATCTAGAAATCTTTCGGCTTGAACTTTAAAACACTCGATATTGTGGTTGATTTGCTCAGGAGATAGCATTTTTCGCATATCGGTTTTTCCGGAAGGATCGCCGATTAAACCTGTGCCTCCACCAAAGAGCAAGATGGGAAAATGCCCAGCTTTTTGCAATCGAGACATAATCATAATTTGGACGAAATGCCCAACGTGTAAGCTGTCGGCTGTGGGTTCGAAGCCGATATAGAATTTAACTTTATCGTTATTGAGTATATTTTCTACTTTTTCTTCGTTAGTTACCTGCGCAATTAAATCTCGTTTCTTTAGATTTTCATAAATGTTCATGCTCAAAAAACTCCTTTTTTATACAAAATTTAAAATTTATTTACCCTTGACATACATTTTGTTTACTGTTAAAATATTGCACTACACTATAAATTAGGTATGTATGCAAGTTTTTCTAATGATATCATGAATTTTGTAGTTAATCAAGAAGATACATTGAAAAGGAATTGGGAAAAAGGTGGTGTGTGGAAATACTGACTTAGAAGCTGAGTCTGAGATATAGGTTTGCAAAAGCGACTTGTAAGGTTGCAGTACCGCTGGAACAGTGGGAAGGTTTTTCCTCATAAAAAAGCCATAGCCTTTTGGACAAAAAGTTTAAATTTAAGCATATCAAAGGAAGCTTGTGTTTGAAAAAACATTGAGCAGTTCGTTTTGTAGTTTTTGGATGATAAATAAATTTATAGCGGTAACCTTGAACATTATGAATGGAGTGTTTTAAATCTATGGTAAATGTCAAACCAATACAACTAGGCAAGACTACCAGAATGACTTTTTCTAAAATAGATGAGGTAATAAAAATTCCAAATCTTGTTGAAATCCAGCAGAATTCTTATGAGTGGTTTTTAAAGGAAGGACTCAAGGAAGTCTTTAAGGACGTTTCTGGGATAACAGACCATACAGGTAATTTAGTGCTTGATTTTGTTGATTATACTATGGATGTAAACCACCCGACTTATGATATCAACGAGTGCAAGGAACGTGACACTACTTATGCTGCAGCACTTAGAGTCAAAGCTAGGCTTTTGAACAGAGAAACCGGCCAGGTTAAAGAATCTGATGTGTTTATGGGTGATTTCCCCTTAATGACAGAAAGTGGTACGTTCGTAATAAATGGTGCTGAGCGTGTGGTTATTTCCCAGCTAGTAAGATCGCCCGGAACGTATTTCAAGATGGAGTACGACAAAACAGGTAAAGAGCTCCACAGTGCAACTATCATTCCGAATAGGGGAGCTTGGCTTGAGTACGAAACGGATTCTAATGATGTTATGTATGTTAGAATTGATAAAAATAGAAAAATTCCTATAACTGTTTTCATTAGAGTTATGGGACTGGGTACTAATGCAGAGATTCTTGATTACTTCGGCGAAGATGAACGCTTAATGGCAACGCTTGAAAAAGACCCTTGTAAAAACATGGAGGAAGCATTTTTCGAAATTTATAGAAAACTTCGTCCAGGAGAGCCTCCAACACTTGAGAACTCTCAATCATATATAAATTCATTGTTGTTTGACTCTAGAAGATATGATTTATCTAGAGTGGGACGTCATAAATATAATAAAAAATTAGGTATAGCATTCCGTCTTAAAGGACACAAGCTCACAAGGCCTATTCCTAATCCTTTAACGGGAGAAATTCTTGCAAACGTTGGAGATATAATTTCTGCTGAAAAGGCACAAGAAATAGAAAATGCAGGTGTTTGTAGAGCATATGTTGAAATGGGTGAGAAAGAACTTACTATCATTTCAAACGGAATGGTTGATATAAACCTTTTCTTGAACTTCGATGCTCATAAGGAATGCGGAATAAGAGAAAAAGTACGTTTTGACGTTCTTTGCGACATTCTTTCCTCATGCCACACACCTAGGGATATTAAAATTGCAATAATAAACCGTGCTGATGAACTCGTTCCTAAACACATAATAATAGATGACATATTTGCTTCAATAAACTATATGAACTGTTTGTATCATGGGGTTGGAGTAACTGACGACATCGACCACTTGGGAAACCGCAGAATTCGTTCGGTTGGTGAGTTGTTACAAAACCAAATGAGGATAGGCTTTGCACGTTTAGAAAGAGTAATTAGAGAAAGAATGACGCTTCAGGCTCAAGATCTTGAAGTTATAACTCCAAATGCACTTATTAATATCAGACCGATAGTGGCAGCCATAAAAGAGTTTTTTGGTTCATCGCCGCTTTCACAGTTCATGGACCAAACTAACCCCCTTTCTGAGCTCACGCATAAGCGTAGGCTTTCTGCCTTAGGACCTGGAGGTCTTTCAAGGGATCGCGCAGGATTTGAAGTTCGTGACGTTCACTATAGCCACTATGGAAGAATGTGTCCGATTGAAACTCCGGAAGGTGCTAACACAGGCTTGATTTCTTATCTTTCAACATTTGCTCGTGTTGATGAGTACGGATTTATTGAAGCTCCCTTTAGAAAAGTAGATAAAGCAACGGGAAAGGTTACTTCTGATGTTGTTTACTTAACCGCTGACGAAGAAGATGATTTCATAGTTGCTCAGGGAAGTGAACCATTAGATGAAAATGGTAAATTTATTAATGCAAAAGTAAACTGTAGATATAGGGACCAGTTCTTGGAAACGGAGAGCAGTAAAGTTGATTTCATGGACGTTTCCCCGAAAATGGTTGTTTCAGTTGCAACTGCTATGATACCTTTCCTTGAAAACGACGACGCGAACCGTGCTTTGATGGGATCAAACATGCAGAAGCAAGCTGTACCATTGTTAAAATCAGAAGCTCCGATAGTTGGAACAGGTATGGAATATCAAGCAGGTGTTGATTCAGGGGTTTGTATAGTTGCTAAAAATGATGGAATAGTTGAGCGTGTTAGTGCCGACAAGATAATTGTTAAATACGATAACGGCCGTAGAGAACGTTTTGATTTAACTAAGTTTGTTCGTTCTAACCAGAGTACTTGTATCAATCAAGTTCCGATTGTTTCCCCGGGTGACGTGTTCAAAACGGGAGATGTTTTAGCTGATGGCCCCGCAACGTGCAACGGTGAAATCAGTTTAGGTAAAAACGCACTCATCGGTTTCATGACTTGGGAAGGTTACAACTACGAAGACGCCGTTTTGATAAGTGAAAAAATAGTTCGTGAAGACGTGTACACTTCAATCCATATAGAAGAGTACGAATTGGAATCCAGAGATACTAAACTAGGGCCCGAAGAAATCACACGTGATATTCCGAATGTAAATGAAGATTTGCTAAAAGATTTAGACGAAGACGGAATTATCCGAATTGGTGCGGAAGTTCGTGCGGGAGATATTTTAGTGGGTAAGGTTACTCCAAAAGGAGAAACAGAGCTCACGGCCGAGGAGCGTCTTTTAAGGGCTATTTTCGGTGAAAAAGCCAGAGAAGTTAGAGATACATCCTTAAGAGTTCCGCATGGTGAATATGGAATAGTGGTTGATGTAAAAATATTTACTCGCGAAAATAGCAAAAATGAGCTTCAACCAGGTGTAAACAAGAAAGTTCGTTGTTATATTGCTCAGAAGAGAAAAATTTCAGTAGGAGATAAAATGGCTGGACGCCATGGTAACAAGGGTGTTGTTTCTAGAATTTTACCTGTTGAAGATATGCCATTCTTGCCCGACGGAACTCCACTTGATATAGTTTTAAATCCGCTGGGTGTTCCTTCGCGTATGAATATCGGTCAGGTTTTGGAAGTTCACTTAGGATACGCAGCTAAAGCCTTAGGTTGGAAGGTTGCCACTCCGGTGTTTGACGGTGCACATGAACGCGATATCTTTGAATGCTTGAGGCAAGCAGGGTATGATGAAAGCGGTAAAGTTTGGCTTAAGGACGGCCGCACAGGAGAGTATTTCGATAATCCAGTAACTGTTGGATATATGTATTATCTTAAACTTCACCACTTAGTCGACGACAAAATCCATGCTCGTTCTACTGGACCATATTCACTAGTCACTCAGCAACCTTTAGGAGGTAAAGCTCAGTTCGGTGGACAGAGGTTCGGAGAGATGGAAGTTTGGGCTTTGGAAGCATACGGTGCAGCTTATACGTTACAGGAAATTTTAACTGTTAAATCCGATGACGTAGTTGGAAGGGTAAAAACTTACGAATCTATTGTTAAGGGACATAACGTTCCCAAACCAGGAATTCCAGAATCATTTAAGGTATTGATTAAAGAGCTTCAATCTATCGGTCTTGATCTTTCTGTTTTGGATGCTGAAGGTAAAGAGCTTGATTTAAAACGTGATTTTGATGAAGATGATGACATGGGTCTTTCTATCAACAAAGATATACTCGGTCCTGACGTGATGACAGACGATGATAAAGGATATGAGATTCAGAGTCTTGATGATTACGAAGATGATGATGACTTCTTAGAAAGTGACTTGGAGGGCTTAGAGCCGGAAGAGGACGAAGAAGAGGAAGATGAAAAAGACTACCAAGACGAAGACGATGAAGAATAAAGCTTGTTTGGTGAGCTACCTAAATATAATAATTCTTAAGGGGTTGCAGTATGGATTTTAATATTTTTCAATCAATAAAAATAGGGCTTGCCTCTCCAGACAAAATCCGCAGTTGGTCATATGGAGAAGTCAAGAAGCCAGAAACTATAAACTATAGAACTTTAAAACCTGAAACAGACGGTTTGTTTTGTGAACGTATTTTCGGACCCCAAAAAGACTGGGAGTGTCATTGCGGAAAATACAAAAGAATAAGATATAAAGGTAAAGTTTGCGATAGATGTGGTGTTGAGGTTACTAAATCCAAGGTGCGTAGAGAACGTATGGGGCATATTGAATTAGCTGCCCCTGTTTCCCACATTTGGTATTTCAAAGGAATACCTTCTCGCATGGGACTTTTGTTGGATATTTCTCCTAGAATGCTTGAAAAGGTTCTATACTTTTCCGCTTATGTTGTAATAGATGCGGGAAATGTTAAAGAGCTTGCTAATCAGCAGTTTTTAAGCGAAAAAGAATATCGCGAAATGAAAGAAAAATACGAGGACGACTTTGAAGCGGGTATGGGTGCTGAAGCTGTTAAAAAATTGCTTCAGAACATAGACCTTGATAAACTTTCCTCTGAACTCAAAGAAGATTTAGAAACAGCCGTAGGTCAGAAGAGATTGCGTCTTCTTAAGCGTTTAGAGGCAGTGGAATCCTTTAGAAGTTCTAATAACCGTCCTGAATGGATGATTTTGGATGTTATCCCGGTTATTCCTCCTGATTTAAGACCAATGGTTCAGCTGGACGGAGGAAGGTTTGCAACTTCTGATTTAAACGACCTCTACAGACGTGTAATAAACAGAAACAATCGTCTTAGAAGGCTTATGGACCTTGGCGCTCCGGATATCATAATCAGAAATGAAAAAAGAATGCTTCAAGAATCAGTGGACGCACTCATAGATAATGGTCGTCGCGGAAGGCCCGTAACGGGACCAAATAATCGTTCTCTGAAGTCACTTTCTGAGATGCTCAAAGGTAAACACGGTAGGTTTAGACAGAACCTTTTGGGAAAACGTGTTGACTACTCAGGACGTTCGGTTATAGTTGTTGGGCCGGAACTTAAGATATATCAGTGCGGATTGCCAAAAGAAATGGCACTTGAGCTTTTTAAACCTTTCGTAATGAAGAGGCTTGTTGAGGTAGGCGCGGTAAACAATATTAAGGCTGCTCGTAAAGCAGTTGATCGCTGTAAACCTGAAGTTTGGGATGCTTTGGAAATTGTTATAAAAAATCATCCGGTGCTATTGAACCGTGCACCAACGCTTCACAGATTAGGTATCCAGGCTTTTGAACCTGTTTTGGTTGAAGGCCGTGCACTTAAATTGCACCCATTGGTTTGTTCTGCTTACAACGCAGACTTCGACGGTGACCAGATGGCTGTACACGTTCCGCTTTCTGCGGAAGCTCAAGCTGAAGCAATGCTTTTAATGCTTTCTTCGGGCAATTTGCTGAAGCCTTCGGACGGAAAACCAGTTACTGTTCCTTCTCAAGATATGGTTTTAGGTTCATACTATCTTACTATGGAAAAAGAAGGCGAAGTCGGCGAAGGCAAAGTTTTCCGTGATTTCAATGAAGCGTTAATGGCTTATGACGCCCGCGATATAAAACTCCATGCTAAAATAAAAGTGCGGCACACATCTTCTGAGGGAGTAACTCAAATAATTAGCACAACGGTTGGACGTATAATCTTCAACTCTTCTATCCCTCAAGATTTAGGATTCGTAGACAGAACTAATCCAATGCACGCTGCTGATTTAGAAATAAACTTCTTAGTAGGCAAAAAGCAACTCGGATTGATAGTGGATGCTTGCATAAAATTGCATGGTACTAAAAAGACTTCTAAAGTCCTTGATGATATAAAAGCTTTAGGATTTAAGTATTCTACTAAAGGAGCAATAACGGTTGCAGTTGGAGATGCTGTTATTCCTCCGGCGAAAAAAGAGATTGTTGCTAAAGCAGAGGCTGAGATCGACTCTATTTTAAGACAATATAAACGCGGTTTGTTTTCTGACCAAGAGAGAAGAACTCATACACTCAAGATTTGGGAACAAGCTACAGAAGATGTTTCTCATGCACTCCAGAACCACTTGGATAAATTCAATCCTATCTTCATGATGGCCGATTCTGGGGCCCGTGGTTCAATGAGCCAGATTAAACAGCTTGCAGGTATGCGTGGTCTTATTGCAAATGCTTCCGGTGCTACGATTGAAATTCCTATTCGTGCTAACTATCGTGAAGGGTTAAACGTGCTTGAATACTTTATTTCCTCACGTGGTGCGAGAAAAGGTTCATCAGATACCGCGCTTCGTACAGCAGACTCTGGATATCTTACTCGCCGCTTAGTTGACGTTTCTCAAGACGTTATTATCCGAGATGATGATTGCGGTTCAACAGAAGGTATTATGGTTTTTGAAATTAAAGATGGTAAAGAGTGTATCGAAAAATTCGAAGAACGACTCGTTGGACGCTATCTGTGTAAGGATTTTGTTGACGCTGAGACCGGTGAAGTTTTAGTTTCTAAAGATAAGCTCATGGACGACAAAGATGCAGAGATTATTGTCAAGTCGGGAACGGAAAAAATCGAAATTCGTTCTATCTTGAACTGTAAATCTAAACAAGGTGTTTGCAAAAAATGTTATGGTGCAAACCTTGCTAACGGGTTACCTGTAGCGGTAGGAGAAGCAGTTGGTATTATTGCGGCGCAGTCCATCGGTGAACCCGGTACCCAGCTCACGATGAGAACGTTCCACACGGGCGGTATTGCGAGTACAGAAGATATTACTCAAGGTTTGCCTAGGGTTGAGGAGCTTTTCGAAGGACGTAAACCTAAGCATTTGGCAATTATCAGTGAAATTGCAGGTGACGTCAGATTTGAGGAAATCAAGAAAAGTAGACACGTTATGGTTCGCAATAGAGAAACAGGCACGGAGCGTACGTATTTGGTACCTTTTGGTTCTAGACTCTGTGTTGAAGAAGGCGACTTTATTGAAGCAGGAGATATGATTACTGAAGGTTCGGTAAATCCTCATGACGTTTTAGCGATAAAAGGTGCGGCAGCAGTTGAGGCCTACTTGATTCAAGAAGTACAGCGTGTTTACCGCTTACAGGGCGTTGATATCAACGATAAGCACATTGAAGTTATCGTCCGTCAAATGATGAGAAAAGTTCGGGTTGATGATTCCGGAGATACTAAACTTATTCAAAATTCTCTTGTTGATAAAAGTGAATTTATGCGCGAAAATGACAGTATTCGTTCCAGACAAGATTTAGGTGAACCTGAATTACGCGAAGCAACCTGTACACCAATACTTCTGGGAATTACGAAAGCATCTCTTGCTACGGAATCATTCCTTTCAGCGGCATCATTCCAAGAAACCACTAGAGTTTTAACGGATGCAGCTATCAAGGGTAAGGTAGATCCGCTAATTGGACTTAAAGAGAACGTAATTATAGGTAAATTGCTACCAGCCGGTACGGGTATTAGCCGCTATAGCGATGTACGAATAGAAAGAGCGGTCAATGAACTTAAACCCGGGGAACTGAGTCCAGAAGCCAAGCTAATTAAACTTAGAGATATGTTAAGCTCAACCTAGTTTTAAAGATAAAAAAGCAGCCATACAGTTTTGTATGGTTGTTTTGCTGTATATTAATGTCCGGCCATGCGGTGGTTACGCGTTTAGCCATTTCGCAAGCCACTCAAGTTTGGGTTTTCAGAAGTATTAGGATTTATCTTGAGACCTCGAGCAAAGTGCCGCTACGTAACCGCAAAAAACAGCAGCTGAAATTCCAGCAGAGCCTGCTGTAAGGCCGCCTGTTAAAATTCCAAGGATGCCATATTTTTGTATTGCATCCACGACTCCGTTTGCCATCAGATATCCAAAACCTGAAAGTGGTACTGTTGCGCCCGCTCCTGCAAATTTGACGATTGGTTCGTATATCCCCAGTGCTGTAAGCACAACTCCTGTTACAACTAGAAGCACTAAAATTCTAGCAGGGGTCATGTTTGTCTTATCGATAAGTATTTGAGCCAACATACATATTATTCCGCCCACTAAAAAAGCTTTTAAATAATCCAAGTGGATTCAACTCCCTTTCGTATGGTATTTTGTTATATTTTTGAACTTGAGATATAATTCTAGTATGTGAATTAAGGAGATAAGAAATTCATAAATATTTAAAAAGCTGAGGTATATAGTGTGATTGGTATAATATGTGCGATGAAAAGAGAATTTGACCAAATAAAGTTTTTGATGTCAGATATAGTTTTGGAGAAAAGGGGAATATTTAACACTGCTGTCGGGGAAATCGAAAACACTAAATGTGTAGTTATGGAATGTGGAGTTGGAAAAGTTAATGCAGCTATGGGTGCTGAATTTATGATATGCTCTTACAATCCTGATATTGTTTTAAACGTCGGCGTGGCCGGATCACTGGATGAAAATATCAACATAGGAGATATAGTAGTAGCTACAGACTGCATTCAGCACGATTTCGATATCTCTGCATTTTCACATAGAAAAAAAGGTGAAATTCCGGGAATAAATGAAATTAAAATAACCTGTACTCCTGAAATTGTTTTGAAATTGGAGCAATGTGCCAAGGAGTTTGATGACATCAACTTTCATTCGGGAATAATTTTAACAGGTGATCAATTTATAGAGTCTTCGGAAAAATCAAGTAGGCTGAAAGCAGAATTTGGAGGCATTGCTTGTGAGATGGAGGGTGCGAGTATAGCACAAGTTTGTTTTTTAAATGGAGTTAAATTTGGTATCACTCGTGCTATTTCGGATGGCGCAAGCACTATTGATTTTGAATCTTTTGTTGAAAGTTCTTCTAGAAATGCTGCTCATTTGATAAGAAGTTTTATAAAATTGTTGCGGGATTAAAATCAATGCTAATTGAAACTTTTTTCAAACATGATTTAAATTTTTTATCTAAAACTAGTTCGTTTATCATGCGATGAAATTTTTTAGTATTTCTGCATTTCATAACTACTTTATACCTGTAGTTTCCGGCGATTTTTTGGATCTCAGCCGGGGATGGATTGAATATCATGAGGGGGATATCTGAGTATTTTTCTTTGGCTATTGCTTTAAGGTTATTGAAAAAATTCACGCAACAACTATAGACTGTTTTTTCTTGCTTTCCTTTGAACAAAACCACGCATATATCTGAAAAAGGAGGGTTAAGCATTAATTTTCTCATAGCTATTTCTTCGTTGAAAAATTTTTCATAGTCCTGCTTGGCGGCTAGTTGAAGGATGTTATTTTCCGGGACGAAAGTTTGAATAAACGCTTTACCTTGACTATGTTTTCGTCCGGCTCGGCCAACTGTTTGAGTAATTAAAGCAAATGCTTTTTCGGTGCTTTTAAAATCGCTGCCAAAAAGATATTGGTCTATTATCAAAATACCTACAAAAGTAACTTTAGGGAAATTAAATCCTTTGGATATCATTTGGGTTCCTATTAGTATATCGTACTGACCATCTTCAAATTTTTTTATGATATCTTTTTCATCGGAAGTTTTTGTGTCTGAGTCGAGTCTAGCGATTTTAGCGGTCGGGAAAAATTCTGCTAGTTGATCTTCAGCCTTTTGAGTCCCGAATCCCAGATACACGAGGTTGTGTTCTTTGCAAAACTCGCATTCTTCAGTATATGTTTTGGAGTATCCGCAATAGTGGCATAGGAGCAGATTCCCTTTCTTGTGGTAATTAAGTGAGACGCTGCAGTAAGGGCAGGTTTGAATTTGACCGCAGTTCATGCATTTAACCAAAGTATTGAAGCCACGTCGGTTTATAAGCAAAACAGCCTGATTACCGAGAGATATTTCCTTTTTTATTTCACTCAAAATTTCTTCACTAAACAGTACTTGGCCTTCATAGTTGAATTTACCATTCATATCAATTATTTTAACATCAGGCAGTTTCAAATTACCGTATCTATTTTTAAGTGTGCATAAAAGATATTTCCCCTGCTTTGCCATGTAATACGTTTCCACGAGAGGGGTTGCGGAGGAAAAAATTAAGATACATTTATTGTATTTACATCTATAGCGTGCCACCTCTCGCGCATCGAATTTGGGAGAAAATTCAGATTTATATGTAAATTCATGCTCTTCGTCTACAGCTATTAGGCCTAAATTTTCAAATGGTGCGAATATTGCACTTCTAGCACCCACAACTATTTTGATATCACCATTCTTGATTTTTCTCCAAGTTTCGGCTTTTTGAGAACTAGAAATACCGCTGTGAATTACGGCTATTTTTTCTTTGTATTTTGAGGTAAAAATTTTAATAAACTGAAGAGTCAAAGCAATTTCCGGAACTAAAAATATTGCACTTTTACCCTGGTTTAAAACATAATCGATAAGACTCAAAATAACCTGTGTTTTACCGCTACCGGTTACTCCATGCAGTAGCACGGGCCGAGGTTGTGGGGAATTATATTCCTTTAGGATGTCTTTGTAAGCCTTATTTTGTTCGTTGCTAAGTTCGCCTTGGGTTTCAACGCATAAAGGCTGAGCAATGGAAGTTGTTTCAAGAGCTTCTTGGATAAGGTTTTTTTTCAAAAGAGAATTAACAACTGAACTGCTAACCTTTGTGAAACTACAAATGTCTTTCATACTTGCTTTTGTGTGGTTTTTTAGAAAGTTTAAAACCAACTTTTGCTTATCGCTAATTTTAACTTCTTCTTTGTTTTCACACAGTCTAAAAAATTTTTGTTCACGTTTTTGAGCAGGAGTTGAAATTTTAAGTTTCTGAAGAATTACTTTTTCCTCAAGGAGTAAATTTAAAAATTCAAGGTAATTTGGAAGTTTTAGATTCTTCATTTGACTGTATGAAAATTCATGTCCTGCGGCCGATATAAGTTTATGCAAAAATTTTTTCTTAGGTTCTAAAATAGTTTCTAAGTCTATATCGGACGGTAATTCATAGCACAAATCCGTTACTTCTTCAGAGGTTTCTTGAGGTGAAGCCAATCTGAAAGCTTCAAAATAAGAGCAAAAATAGTGAGATTTCATCCAGAAAATTATACTTATCATCTCTTGAGAAATAATTGGAGTGGAGTCAACTATTTCGAGAATGGTTTTTAAATTTTCTAAATTCCTTTCTTCTTTTATAATTTCTATAACTAGGCCTTGGCGCAGATTATTCCCCTTACCAAATGGAACTATCACTCTTTGCCCGATTTGAATTATACTTGAAAATCTACATGGGACTAAATAACTGTACTCGATATCATTTTCATAGTTTACTTTTTCAATTGCTACTTTGCATATCATAAATTCACCTATTTTGCCTTTCTTCCTTCACAAATATTTTAACATAGCTTTTTTGGAATTGTTAGTATTTTGTCTTTGGAATTTTTGTTTTTAACCTACTTAATATGGAGCGTGGCAAAACTGAATATCTGAAGCTTGTTATAATCCCTGAAAAAAGATATAATTAACAAATCAGAAATACGAAAATAGGAGAAGTGGAAGTTGAAAAAATTAACTAACATAAAAAACGTAAAAGAAATAATAAGTAAGCATGGTTTTAAGTTCTCAAAGGGTCTTGGGCAAAATTTTATAATCGATGAAACAGTATGTCCAAAAATGGCCCAAGCTGCTTGCAGTGACGGTGCGGATGGAGTTATAGAAATCGGCCCGGGGATAGGTACCTTGACTGTAGAGCTTGCAAAGACGTTTAAAAAGGTTGTGGCAGTGGAAATTGATACCCGTTTAATACCGGTTTTGGGCGAAAATTTATCTGAATTTGAAAATGTTGAAGTAATAAACGCAGACGTCTTAAAAACTAATCTAAATGAGATTATAGATACTAAATTCAAGGGATGCTCAAAAGTGGCGGTGTGTGCAAACCTTCCATACTATATAACTTCTGAGATTATCATGTACATCCTTGAAAGTGAATTTGAAAAAATAGAAAACATTGTGGTTATGGTTCAGAAAGAAGCCGCACAAAGAATTTGCGCAATGCCGGGGACTCGTGCTGCGGGAACGATAAGCCTAGGAGTGCGATATTTTGGGGAACCGGAAATTTTGTTTAATGTTTCAAAAGGATGTTTTATTCCATCTCCGAAAGTAGATTCGAGCGTTATAAAAATAAAACCTAATAGAGAATTTTGCATGAAAGTAAAAGATAAAAAAATGTTCTTTAAGGTAGTCCGTGCGGCATATGCTCAGCGCAGAAAAACTTTACTAAATTCCCTTAGCAGCGGACTGGGTTTATCTAAAGAATATTTAAGCGATGTTATTCGTGAAACAGGCTTAGATATAAGTTTAAGAGCCGAAAATTTAAGTTTTGAACAATTTGTTATGCTTTCAAATCAGCTTGCAATTTAGGTTTAGCCCTTAATTTTTTGAAAAACGATGAGAGTATCTCGGCGCACTCTTCTTTCAAAACTCCACTTTCTACTTGGGGAGTATGATTGTATGGTAAATCAAATAAATTAATAACTGAGCCACAGGAACCTGCTTTAGGGTCGCTAGCCCCGTAAACTAGGCGTGAGATACGAGAATTAATAATTGCCCCTGCACACATCGGGCAAGGTTCTAAGGTTACGTATAAAGTGCATCCTGTAAGGCGCCACCTTCCCAATTTTTTGCATGCCTTATCTATTGCTTCAATTTCTGCATGAAGCAGAGCGTTTTTCGATATTTCACGTTTATTTCTGCCCTTTGATATTATTTCATTTTCAAAAACAACAACAGCTCCTATAGGCACTTCTGCTTTTTCTTCTGCTTTTTTAGCTTGAACCAATGCTTTTTGCATAAATATTTCATCTATTGAATTATTCATAAAATACGTCCTTTGGGGTATTAATCGTTAAAGTAATTTCTATTTATTTCCATCATACATTCATATTCAGGTTCTATTTTTTTAAGGCTTAAAGCTACTGCTTCAATAATTTCTCGATCACTTTTGTCGACGTCATAAGGAACGGATAGTTGAAATATAACCACGGGGGACTTTCCAGGTACTATTCTTAAATCGTAGACTTTAGCATCTTTGTGAATTAGTCGAACAAGCGTTGATAGTTTTTCTCTCATATTATTCACTATCTGATCATCCGTCACGATCGGATCCATATGAATTATAGCTTGGCAATTAAATTTATTTTTAAGAGTTTTTTCTAGGGCATCGATTTTTTCGTGCAGCTCCATGATATCCTTGTGAGCGCACACTTCTGCGTGAAATGATATAAAACTTCTATCCGGGCCGTAGTTATGGACCGTGAGTTCGTGAACACCTAAAACCTCCGGACAACTTTGTACTACCTCATATATTTCTTTAACAAATTCCGGATCCGGAGATTGCCCCAAAAGGGGCTTTAGAGTTTCTTTTATCATGCTTATGCCCGTGAAAATGATAAATAGTGCCACGATTATTCCCAGGTAAGCATCGACTGATATTCCAACAAAATAATTTATTGCCATACCTACGAGAATAGTTAGGGTTATGACCGCATCACTTAAACTGTCAAATGCAGTGGCTTTCATAGCAGTAGAATTTATCAAATTACCAATCTTTTGATTAAACCTTCCTAGCCAAAGTTTCACAATCAAAGAACAAATTAAGATAACTATAGCGGTTTTCCCGTAAGTGACAGTTTCGGGATTGAAAATCTTTTCTACAGAAGATTTAGTAAATTCAATTCCCATAAATATTATTGCTATTGATACGATAAGCCCCGAAACATATTCTATTCTTCCATATCCAAATGGATGATCTTTATCGGCCGGGTTCCCTGAAGTTTTGAAACATATCAAAGTTACTATGGAAGAGATAGCATCTGAAAGGTTATTAAAAGCATCGGCGCTAATTGCTATAGAGGAAGTTATAATTCCTGCGAAAAATTTGAAAGCCGATAGAGTTAAGTTAGATACTATTCCAACTATTCCGCTGAGCATGCCCAAACTTTTTCGAGTGTTGGTATTCTTATAAGAGGTATCTCCATGGGAAAACTTTTTGATAAGAAAATTAGAAATCAATTGGTGCAGGCAATAGTGCCCACTTCACCTCCACTAAAAATAAATTATTATTGATAAATGGAGGTATTATACTATTTTTTGAATTATTTGTTAAGCGAATTATCTGTGTTTTTCTGATTTAACTTTATTCTTTTATAAATTAGATATCCTAAAGCAGTGCAAGTAACTAAAAGTAGACCAATAACTACATAAATTTTCGAATTATTATTTTCTTCTTTTGGAATTTTAACAGTTGTTAGAGGCTCTTTATGATGAGAGGGTACATTCATATGCTTGAGCTGAGTGAGAAAATTTTTGGTTTTTTCCAAGCTAGGTTCGTATTTATTGGAATCGTCGGAAGCAACTGTATCATTTAAATCGTCTGAGTTATCGGAATTATCTGAGATATTGGAATCATTCAGATAACCATCATCGCATTCATCAATGTTATTTTGATTTTCTTTAAAAGGTTCGGAAGTAGTTACTGGGGCTCGATTTGAGCATTTCACAACTTTAACTTTGGAGGGTTTTTCTTTGCGATGTACTTTTACGTTGTAGGATTTTTTTATTTTCAAATCTGGGTCTGAAACTGAAATTTTTATATTTGTTTCTTTTCCGGGCGCGGATAATCTTTTACGATTAACTTTCGTAATTAGCCCTTGGCGCATGGGTGAGGAGTTAAAATCTAAATCTTTAACTTCGCTATCCACTGTTAGTTCATAGTCAAACACATTAGGGTTAAATGGAGGAGAGAGCTTACCCGCACTTGGAACTAAATTTTCAAGTCTACACTTGTCTATTTCAGGGTTACCATCAATATGAATGTTATAAGAGTTTAATTTTTCCTTCTTTATGCGATTCACATTTACGGAAGTCTCGCAAGAAGCCACGTCTTTCTTTACTTTAAAAACAAGTTTTAAATTTGGAGCTTCATTAGTTTCAAGTATATCCTTACTGGAGTCTAAGTCGATGGTTAGGAATTGTTTGCATCTTCCAAGTTTGAGGGGTTTATTTGAAACATTTCCTTCAAAAGAACAATCTTTGAAAGATAGTAAATTTTTATTATATTCAACTTGTAAGGCGTGGTCTTCTTCAAAATTTTTCAAAAATTCAGCTTTGGAATCAAATTTTAAATTTACGGAAATGAACTTTTCAGGAGTATCGTAATTTTGAACCGTGCACTGCATTGCCCTAGCTGACTTGCCAGCACTAACTGAGAGAATTGCAGAAAGCGAAAAAATGAGTCCCACTGCGGAACGTTTTAGATTATTTATCATTAAAAATACCCCTTTCAGATTTGAAATCATAAATTTTTATAAAAAGTCTTTACATAGATGTTATAATGGTTATTACTGAGGTGAAAAACATGAATATATCGGAAAAAATTTTAAGTTATGTAACATTGGATACTAAAAACTTTGCAATAGGTGTTTTTAAGTCCATAATTGTTTTTGCGGTCGGATGGTGGATAATAAACAAAGTTTCTAAATTTTCACTTGTATTCTTTAGAAAAGCCTATGTAGAAATTGGTATGGCATCTTTTTTAAGTTCTCTTTTAAAATTTGCACTTAGAATTTTTCTTTTGGTTATCGTTATGGGATGCCTTGGCATTGATGTTACTTCAATATTAACTGCAATAGGTGCTTCGTTTTTAGCATTGGGAATTTCAATAAAAGAGAGTCTTTCCAATTTTATAAGCGGTATAGTTTTGATAGTAAATAAGCCTATCCATGTAGGGGATTTCATAGAATTTGAAAATTCATCGGGTACAGTGGTTAAAATAGAAATGCTGTTTACAACTCTTCAGACACCTGAGAAAGATAAAACCGTTATAATTCCTAATGCTCGACTAGTTTCTAGCGTTATCATCCGAAAAAGCGAATATAATCTTAGAAGTGTAAGTCTTGATTTCCATACCTCAAATCAAATTCCTTATGTTGAGGTAGAAAAATTTTTAACGAGAGAGTTTCTTAGCAATAATAGCATTCTTCAGCTACCTGCTCCTCAAGTCAAAAGTTGTGACAAAAACACTAAATTTAACATAACAGTTTGGTGTCAAAATCAGTATGCAGAGAAGGTTAAAAGGGATTTAGAAGCTATCTTGGTTAAACTCTCTCGTAAAAGTGGTTCTCTAGTGGAAATAGATTATCCAGAAAATATAAATTCTGAATAACTTAAGTATAACATTGATTTAAAACAATGTCAAGGGGGTAAATTAAAAAATGAACAAGGCTTTTTCTGCAGGTGTAGCGCCGGGAGGACTTAGGGACAAAAATGAAATTAAAATATTAATTTGTTTTCTTATGGATAAAGTTCGAAGCCCGTTAAGCAAAAGCGACGTAACTTTAGCGCTTCAAACTTATGGCATTGCAAATTATTTTGAAACAAGTGATGCTTTTTCTGAAATGGTATCTAATGGAAGCATAAAAAAACAAAGTGATGGAAAATATTCCATTACTAAAGAGGGTAAGATAATAGTAGATGAACTTTCCGGTAAATTATCTTCACTAATCAAAGATAGAGGTCTTAAAGCAGTTAGAAGTTATGTTGAGAGAGCTAAAAGCGAAAAGGAAAACAAAGTATTTATCAAGGAAAACAAATACGGTTTTGAAGTAACTTGCATAATTTCAGATGGCTCATTTGAAATGCTTAAATTTAGTCTCTACGCGCCCGATAGAGAAACTGCGTGCAGAATAAAGAATAATTTCTATAAGAACCCCGAGGATATCTATAAAAACATTTTGCTTTTAGTTACAAAACAGGAACTGTAAATTAAATCCAATACCAAACTTGACAGTCTCACTATAAAGCCTTTATAATGTGCATGAAACATTTTGAATATCAGTGCGGAGGTGGCGTTTTTAGGTTTGGCAAAAAAAGATATCAAGTCAATGACTTTAGAAGAATTTATGGCAGATTTTTCCGGTATATCATCTCAAAAATACAGAGCAAAACAGATTTACCAGTGGATAGCTAAAGGAATTAAATCCTTTGATGAAATGAGCAATGTACCGAAGCTTCTTCGGGATAAACTAAGCCAAATTTATGAAATCCCCGGATTTGAAATCCAAGATAAAAGAGTTTCAGTGGATTCAACCGTGAAGTATTTATTTAAACTCCATGACGGTGAATGTATTGAGTCAGTGGTTATGAAATATAAGCATGGTTATTCGATATGTGTTTCAACTCAAGCCGGTTGCAAAATGGGGTGTGTATTTTGTCAGACGGGCAAGGGGGGATTTTCTAGGAATTTGCTCCCAAGCGAGATGATTTTGCAAATTGAGACTGCTCAACGGGATTTGAATATTAAAATTTCAAATATCGTGTTGATGGGTATGGGTGAACCGCTAGATAACTACGAAAACGTGGTAAAATTTCTGAAACTGGTTTCTGCTCCAGAAGGACTAAACATTGGAATGAGGCATATATCACTTTCTACCTGTGGGGTTGTTGATAAAATTTACGATTTGGCAAAAGAAAATTTTCAATTAACTCTTTCAGTTTCACTTCATGCGCCAAATGATTCAATAAGGGATAGGATAATGAAAATAAATCGTCGGTGGAATGTTGAAGAATTGATGAAGGCGTGTTTACACTATTCCAAAGTGTGTGGGAGGCGGATATCTTTTGAGTACGTTATGATAAAGGGAGTAAACGACAGCGTTAAATGTGCTTCCGAATTAGCAGATATCCTAAAAGGAATGCTTTGCCATGTTAATTTAATTCCTTTGAATGGTAATTTGAGTAACGGAATGGAAAAAAGTTTAAAAACCGATGTTTACAGATTCAAAAACGTGCTTGAAAGTAAAGGTATCACCGCCACTGTTAGGCGAACTCTTGCTCAAGATATAGAAGGTGCTTGTGGTCAGCTCAAGGGAGTTCATATACCTAAGGAGGTCAAAAGTAAAAATGAAATTTTATAGTAAAACTGATATCGGTAAAAAAAGAGAAACAAATCAAGATTATGTGGGAGGAGAAGTCGTTTCTGAAGATCTCGCCTGGACGGTCGTATGTGATGGAATGGGCGGAATAAACGGGGGCGACGTTGCAAGTAAAATGGCAGTGGAAAAAATAACCGAAATAGTAATGCAAAAAGTTAATCCGGAATTATCCGAAGATGAAACAATGGAACTCATGAAAGAGTCTATAGATGAAGCCAACAAAGATATTTTTGAAAAATCTAATTCCAATCAGGAACTACAAGGCATGGGAACTACGGTCGTGCTGGGAATGATAGTTAAAAATAACTTATATGTTATGCACGCAGGAGATAGCCGAGCTTACTTGATAAGTGGCCCTGGAATTAAACAAATCGGAGTAGATCATTCTATTGTTCAGGAAATGGTCAGCAGTGGTCAGTTAACCCCAGAAGAAGCTAAAAATCATCTTCAAAAGAATATAATCACTCGAGCTTTGGGAATTGGAGATGAAGTGGAAGTTGATTGCAATAAGGAGAAGCTCAAAGATCAAGATGTTCTTTTAGTTTGTACGGATGGTCTTTCGAATCATTTGGAGGATGGCGAAATCTACAAGATATTTTGCCGAGAAAGACTAAGTGACGTTCCTGAGGTACTGGTAAATGAATGCAATTCCCGTGGAGGGAAAGATAATATAACAGTTTCTTTGATTAAATACGAAGAAAACGATTAAGTTCTTGAATTTAACTTAGTTAAATCTAGATGGAGGAGATATAACTTTGGATAAGTACACAGGTAAAAGACTTGATGCAAGATATGAAATACAAGAACTTATTGGCGTTGGAGGCATGGCTGTTGTTTATCGTGCTTACGACATCATTGAAGATAAGATTGTTGCCATAAAGATTTTGAAAGATGAATTTTTAGGCAATAAGGAATTTGTTAGAAGATTTAAAAACGAGTCCAAAGCAATTGCGGTGCTTTCTCATCCTAACATTGTTGAAGTATATGATGTCAGTTTTGGCACCAAAATTCAGTATATAGTTATGGAGTATATAGACGGCATAACTCTTAAAGAGCTTATCTCGGAGAGGAAAGTAATAGACTGGAAAGATGCTGTTTATTTTGTAACCCAGATACTTTCAGCGCTAAGACACGCTCATGGCAAGGGGGTTATCCACCGGGATATAAAACCTCAAAACATAATGCTTTTAGAAGATGGGACTATAAAGGTCACTGATTTTGGTATAGCCAGATTTTCTCGAAATGAAACTCAAACCATGACGGACCGTGCAATAGGATCAGTTCACTATATTTCTCCCGAACAAGCAAAGGGGAGCGTAATTGATGAAAAAGCAGATATCTATTCTGTAGGCGTTATGCTCTACGAAATGCTCACGGGCAGACTTCCTTTCGAAGCCGACAATGCTGTGTCTGTTGCGATTATGCAGATGCAGGCCAAGCCTAAGCCTTTAAGAGAAATAAATCCGGAGATTCCTAAGGGTCTTGAGCAAATAACCTTGAAAGCCATGGAAAAAAATCCCGTGAATAGATATCTTACAGCTGAAGATATGATTTCAGATTTGCAAAAACTTCAAAAAGATCCTACAATATCTTTTGATTATAAATGCTTTGTTGACGATAATCCAACAAGACATTTAGATCAAATTAAAGATGCTTCCAGGAATAATAGCGATTATGGCGATAGGTTTAGTGTTGAGGAGAAAAAGAAGAAAACTAAAACGAGTGTAGTTACGGCAGGAATTGCCGCTGGAGTAGGACTTTTTGCTATTATCGTGATTTTTATTGCTTGGTTTAGTTCATGCGGAAATAGTGCTGCGAAGGACGTAGATGTTCCTAATTTCATAAACATGAAACTTTCAGATGTTCAGAATAATCCAAATTATAAATTTGTTTGGAAAGTAGAGTCAGTTTATGATTCCTCTAAACCTGAAGGTGTAATTGTTGACCAAGATCCGACTGCCGGATCTAAGAAAGTGAAAGAGGGAGCAACTATAGCATTAAAGGTGAATAGTTCAGGAGTACTAGTAAGCGTGCCGGCAGTTAAGGGGATGACGGAAGAAGTAGCAAAAGGTAAAATAACAAATCTAGGATTGAAATGTGAAACTATCACGATAAATGATAATGAAGTTGTGGAAGGGCTGGTCTGTAATGTTGACCCAAGAGAGGGGACTAAAGTAACAGCCGATACTACTATAAGACTTTATGTTAGCAAGGGGCCTGTGGAAGAGAAGGTAACGGTTCCTAATGTTATAAATAAAACTCTTTCAGCGGCTAAAAATGAATTAGCATCAGTTGGGCTTAAAGCGATGGACTCAGTGGTTTATGAAAATAGTGATAAAGCAAAAGACGTTGTTATCTCAACAGACCCTCTACCGGGAGTTAGCTTGACCAAAAATTCTCAAGTTAAGTTAGTTGTGAGTTCTGGAGTGAAAAAGGAAAGGACTATAGAAGTAGAAGTTGATTTACCATCTTCAGTGGACTACCAAGTTACAGTTTCCACTTATATCAACGGAGTTTTTGATACATCTAAAAAGGTTATCCCTTCGTATAACGGAACTTACGTTGTGAGTTTGAAAGGCACAGAAGGCAAGAAAACTTTAAATGTTGATATTGATGGTAAACCGTATAGGGTTTATGAAGTAGATTTTAGTGCTTCTTCTAAGAACGTGAAGAAAATTAATTCATACGAGTATAAACCTAAAGTGGTTGAAAAACAAGAAATCCCAATGGACGACGAAGGCTATGAATATGGCGATTAATTAATAATGAATTAGAGGTGATATTCCTTTGGAGAAAATATTAATATCTGGAGGAAATAAATTAAAAGGGAAAGTAGAAATAAGCGGAGCTAAAAATGCCGCTTTGGCAATATTGCCGGCTGCAATCCTTTCGGACGACATATGCATAATAGAAAATTTACCAAATATAAAAGATATAACTTTGATGTGTAGAGTTTTGGAGGATTTAGGTGCAGTTATCCGCATGATAGACAAACACACGATTGAAATAGATCCTCGCCAAATGACGAACCGAGTAGCATCTTATGAACTAATGAGAAGCATAAGGGCCTCCTGCTATCTTCTGGGGGCACTACTTGCTAGGTTTAATAAGTCCGTTATTTGTTTGCCGGGAGGTTGCGATTTTGGAATACGCCCAATTGATCAACACTTAAAAGGATTTGAGGCTTTAGGTGCAAAACACAATATAGGTGGCGGAATGATAGAAGTATCTTGCGATAAGTTAGTAGGAAATAATGTATATATGGACGTAGTTTCTGTTGGGGCAACGGTTAATGTTATGCTTGCAGCAGTTAAGGCAGAAGGCTTGACCATCATAGAGAACGCGGCCAAGGAACCTCATATTGTGGACTTAGCAAATTTTTTAAATTGTATGGGAGCGGACGTCTTTGGTGCGGGAACAGATATAATAAAAATAAGAGGAGTCAAAAAGCTCAAAGGAGTTTCATATTCCATTATTCCTGATCAAATAGAAGCCGGGACTTATCTAGTAGCAGCCGCGGCTACGGGTGGAGAGATTACCATAGAAAACGTAACACCTAAACATTTGGAGTCCATAACTGCGAAACTAAAAGAGATGGGTGCAGAGCTTACTGAACAAGATGATTCAGTGCATATTAAGTGCGATAAACCGCTAAAAAAGTGCAACATAAAAACTATGCCTCATCCAGGATTTCCAACCGATATGCAACCTCAAATAACGGCGCTACTTTCGATTGTGCCTGGGACAAGCTTAGTTAATGAAGCGGTTTGGGATAATAGATTCAGGTATGTTGAAGAGCTGAGAAGAATGGGTGCAAATATATCGGTAAATGGGCGGACTGCAGTTGTGGAAGGTGTGGAAAGTCTTACAGGAGCTCCTGTGAAAGCCACGGATCTTCGAGCGGGTGCGGCTTTAGTAATAGCGGGATTAGCTGCAAATGGAACTACCACTATAGATAATATCAACCACATCGAAAGAGGCTATGAGGACATAGTTGAAAAATTTCAGAGCCTTGGAGCGAATATTCGCAAGGTATCTGAAGAAGAATTTAGGCATGATGTGGGATAAGACAGAGTATTAATTTTTGTTCGTAAATTCTCTGGATTTTTTCTTTATTTTGTTATTTTTCTCTGGCTGTTTTATTGGAAAGGGAACTTCGATTTTATTATCTTGTTTTTGAGGGATAAATTCACTATTAACGAAGTAATCTATCGACTTAGTAGCAGCAGCAATATTATCTAAAAAACCTTTGAAATTAACAGCTTTAGCGTGTAAATTAATTAGATAGTAATAGGCAACTATTTTGGATTTTTGAGCGTATATCCAAAGATGGTTGCTATAATTTTTATATGCGTTTTCTAGTTCTAGAAAATTTCTAATCACTCCAATTGACTTTATAAAATCATTTATCTTTTCAGTATTCATAGAGTGTAAGATACTAGTTTCGCGGGAGGTATAGTTATAAAGGCAGTCTTTTATTAAAACTATTTTTTCCGCGGCATAAAATAATTTAGGTGAAACTGAAACATCCTCGAAGTACATATTTTCAAACGTAAAATTATTTTCCGAAAATATACTGCGTTTATAGAGTTTATTCCAGACGTAATAATGCATGCCTACGTCGAGAATTAATTTCCGTAGAGCTTGAGTTTTGGTATATACGCCCGGAAGTGAATGAAACGGCAGATACATTCTTATGTTTTGCTGAGGGTAATAAACTTTAAAATTACAGCACACAATATCCGCTTGATGTTTAACCGCTGTGGTATATAAACTTTCTAAAAATGTGGGTTCAAGATAATCGTCACTATCAAGAAAAGCTATGTATTCACCCTGGCTAATGGACAGTGCCGCATTACGAGCACTCCCGGGGCCTTTATTACACTGAGAGATAAATTTAAAGTTAGGATTTCTGCTGCAGAATTCTTTTATAATTTCTATGCTTTTATCTGTAGAACCATCGTCAACTATTATAACTTCAATGTTTTTCAAAGTTTGGGATTCAACGGATTCTAAAGCCTTTGGAAGATATTTTTCCACATTGTATACTGGGATTATTAAGCTCACAGCCACACTATTCATTTTTAACATCTCCTTTAATTCGGATTTTGAGCCTCTTTTTTGATTTTGCCGATATTTGAAAATGGTGCAAACACTAGTATAGTCATAAAATAAGTTATAATTCTCCAAATAAGTATAGCAGATTTTATAGTGTTTTCCATAAAAAATATTTTAAAGAAGACATAAAAGCTACCTTCTGCAGCTCCTGAGCCTCCGGGCAGTGGCATAAAAGCTGAAACCATTGTTACAAAAGCTTGAGCGGTAATCATGTCTAACGGGTGAGCACCGCTTAGATTGAAAGCTTTATAAATTGTGAAAGGAATTGCAAACATGAATGTTAATTGAACTGCCGTGAGGATAAACATACTAATTAGCAATTTTTTATTTTTGTAAAGTTTGGTGTTGCTTTCGTGGAAAAATCGAATTTGCTGTTCTAATTTTTGTATCGTCTCAGAAGGATTCTTAACCAATTTAGTTTTTGATAAAAGCCTAAAAACAAACTTAACTATTGCGTGCGAAAGCTTTTGATTGAAGGAAAATATGAAAATGAACACTACAACAATTAAATGGGATAAAAATCCAAATAGGGCTAAACTTAGCATAAGATTTTTAAGTTGTCCGTAAAATAAATCCAAATTGCACAGCATAGCAACAAATGAGTATATAGTTATTGTGGTCTGATAGACAAGGAACTTTTGCAAAAGGCAGGACGAAGCCACTGCAGTATCTACTTTTTGTTTAGTTAAGCAGTAAACTTGCATAGGTTGTCCCCCCACTGCAGCAGGTGTGATAGCACTATAAAACTGCCCGACTGCGGTTGCCTTAAATGCTTTTTTAGGAGTATAATTTTCATCGTAGCTTTTAATTAATCTATATAGAATAAATCCGTCTACTAATACCATTGCCGCCTGACATCCTACGGCAATTAAAATCCAAGGTTTATTAAATTTTGAAATATTTTCTACCAGGTCCATAAGCCCTTGTTCGGAAACTAAAAAATATACTATAAGTCCAATGGGAACCAGTAAAGAAATTATATTCAAAATTATTTTTTTGTTCATTATTTATCCTCCAAAAATGTTTTTATAGGATTCTTTATAGAAATAATTTCCATTTATTCATTGATTATATAATATCTGTCTAGCTGGTTATGTCAAGTGCGTGGAATGCATCTACTATCACACCATATTCCTTATCGAATATTATACTCAATATGAAAGGATTTACCCTAAGTTACTTGTCAATAATAAGAGAGGATAACATTTTAGGTAAGTCCGCAACATATTTTGGAGGGGTGAGAAGAGGTGTCTGAATTAATAATTGAGGGCTCAAGGCGTTTAGAAGGAGAAATAAAAATTCAAGGAGCGAAAAACAGTATCTTACCGATACTTGCCGCAAGCATTATTTGCAAAGACGAATGTGTAATTCATAACTGTCCAAATATCTCGGACGTACAAGTAACGATAAAGGTATTGGAGTACTTAGGTTGTAAAACAAAGTTTGAGGGTAACACTTTGACTATTAACTCAAAAGGTATTTCTAAAAATGATATACCTGACTTCTTGATGAGAGAGATGAGATCGTCTATAATATTTTTAGGTTCATTGGTAGCGATTATGAAAAAAGCTAAACTATCTCTACCTGGAGGGTGCGAGCTTGGTCCTAGGCCCATTGATTTACATCTTGAAGGACTTCGGCAACTTGGTCTTACTGTAAATGAGAGTCATGGAATTTTAGAATGTGAGGCAGTGCACGGACTCAGGGGTTGCACGATTACACTTTCATTCCCGAGTGTAGGTGCTACGGAAAACCTGATTTTGGCCGCTGTACTTGCAAGTGGTACAACTACAATAAAAAATGCCGCACGTGAACCTGAAATAATTGATTTAACTGATTTTTTAAACAAATGTGGTGCTAGAATAACTTGCTATGGCGATAGTAGTATCATTATTGAAGGGGTATCGAAGCTTCACGGAACGGAGCATACGGTAATACCTGATAGAATCGTTGCTATAACTTACATGGCAGCCTGTGCTGCAACGGCCGGCAAACTTATTTTAAGCGGTATCTCTGAAGAAAGCGTAAGCTCGGCTGTTCCAATATTTGAAGAGGCGGGATGTATAGTAAAGTTTTCTAAGGATAATAGCTTAAAAATTGATTCTCCGTCCCGGTTGTGTTCAAATCGTTTAATTAGGACGATGCCGTATCCTGGATTTCCCACAGATGCTCAAGCACCCGTTATGGCGATGACCACAATAGCTGATGGTACTAGCATGTTCGTCGAAAATATTTTTTCAAATAGGTATAAGCACGTGGGTGAGCTTTTAAGGCTCGGAGCGGATATAAAAGTTGAAGACAAAGTTGCAATAGTAGATGGTGTTAAACGGCTTTCAGGTGCAAAAGTAAAAGCGATGGACTTGCGTGGAGCAGCTGCACTTGTAGTTGCAGGTTTAAGTGCGGAAGGAAAAACCGTAATAAATGGGCTTAGCCATTTGGATAGAGGATATGAATGCATTGAGAAAAATTTGAGAAATGTTGGAGCCAACATTAGAAGGGTGTAATTCAAAGAAGTGAAAGTGAAAAATAAATATAGGAAAAAATCCAGAAAATTTAGGACCTTTAAAAATAGACTAATTATAATTCTTTTGGGGTTAGCTGTTATATTTTCTCTAGGATTGGGAGCTTTGTGGGTACTTAATATCTTATTTGCCGTTAGGGAGATACAGTCCGAAAACACGGTAAAATATGAAAAAGAACAAATCATAACAGCATCTAAAATAAAAAAAGGGGATAGTTTATGGCTACTTAATCCTACAAAATGTGAAATGGAAATTTGTAGAGATTTGACTTATGTGGACGAAGCTAAAATAACTAAAATTTTCCCCAATAAAGTTAAAATAGATATCGTGCTGTCAGAGCCTCAGTTTACCTTGTTTAATGGTGAAGAGTACTTCGTGATAAGTAGAAACGATAAAATTTTGGAAAGGAAATCCGAGATAGTCCCTGAACTTACAAACTTAGTGGGACTGAATTTTTCAGTTCTTGAAAACAGGAAAATTTCCTACGAAAAGCCAGAGCTTAAAATTTTAGCTCAAAACATTCTCGATTCATTTAAAAATGTAGGTTTGCCAAATATTCAATCGGTTAATCTTACAGACGTAAATAATATCGTTTTGGAATATGATAATAGAATAAAAATATTACTAGGTGGGGAGGAAAATTTAGAATACAAATCCCTGACGGCTCACGAAATTATAGTTAATAAAATAAAAGCCAATGAAAGAGGTACACTGGATTTGAGAAACTTAAAAAAGGATAATAAATCTTATTTTATCTCTGAAAGTGTTTAGGTACATAAAATTTAATTAGTAAAAAAGGAGTTTTATTATTTTGGAATTTAAAAAAGAAGTTGAAAAGCTATCAAAAGAGGCAAGTTTGCTCTGTAGGAAAAAATTTGAAGAAATTGAAAGTATTGAAGAAATAAATTCAAAGAAAGTTTTGGAATCGTTTATAGAAGCAAAGGTGAGCGAAACTAATTTTGTTCCCACAACCGGCTATGGATACGGTGATAGAGGCAGAGAAAAAATTGATGAACTCTTTTCGTGTATCTTTCACACTGAAGACGCTATTGTTAGGCATGGATTGGTAAGTGGTACTCATGCTCTCAGTACGGCTTTGTTTGGAGTGCTTCGCCCTGGAGATAAAATACTCAGCGTTACGGGAATTCCCTACGATACAATGCTGGGGGTAATAAATGGGGAAGGGATAGGCTCCTTAAAGGATTTTGGAATTCAATTTAATTTTTTTGAAGAGAGCTTAGACTCAGAAACGTATTTCGAGAACTTAAGAAAGGAAATTTCCAAGGGATATAAAGCGATTTATCTACAGCGCTCCAGAGGTTATAGTTTAAGAAAATCACTTTTGGCCAAAGAAATAGGAGAAATAATAGAATTTGTAAAAAAAATAGATTCTTCTATAATTGCTATTGTTGATAACTGTTACGGAGAATTCGCCGAGCCCATAGAGCCCTCAGACTATTCTGCAGATTTAATAATAGGGTCGCTAATTAAAAACCCAGGTGGGGGAATTGCCAGCTGCGGAGGGTATATCGCCGGAAAAAGAAATTTAATTGAGCTTTGTGCTCAAAGATTTACAGCTCCTGGAATAGGAAAAGAGGTTGGAGCATCGCTTAGAGGATATATGGATTTGTTTATGGGTGTTTATAATGCTCCGCAGGCCGTGGCACAAGCACTTAAAATAGCTGTGTTTGCTTCAGCGCTATTTGAGTTAATGGGGTATGAAGTGTATCCGAAATTTTCAGAACCTAGAGCAGATATCGTGCAGTCAATTGTTTTGGGTTCGGAGCGAGAATTAGTTTTGTTTTGCCAAGGCATACAGTCAGGCTCGCCTATTGATTCTTTTGTGAGCCCGGAACCTTGGGAAATGCCCGGATATGAAAATAAGGTAGTTATGGCAGCAGGAAATTTTATATCAGGTTCTTCGATTGAACTTTCAGCCGATGCTCCAATCAGACCTCCATATGCCGTTTGGGTTCAAGGCGGGACGTGTTTTTACTCTGCCAAAGTCGGGATTTTAAAAGCTTGTGAGAAAATTTTGAACAAAAATCTGTACTATTAGAAGTGTGGTTATTCATAAATATTTTTAATTTGGTTTTTAATTTTTTAGGGAGATGATAACTTTGACAAATACCAAAGAAGAACTAAGAAAAGTTTCCCACCAACCACATAATTTAACTTTAGAAGGTCGTAAAGATTTAATAATCAGTGGGGTAAAAGAGGTTGACAGTTTTGATGACAAATCTATTTCTGTTCAAACCAGCATGGGGGATCTCACCATAAAAGGACAAAACCTAAATATAAAAAAACTTAACTTAGAGCTTGGAGATTTAGAAATAGACGGTAAAATTTCAGCATTAATCTACAGCGAAAGGAATTCGAATTCATCGGAAGGTTTTTTCTCGAAACTATTTAAGTAAGGTGGATAATTTGAATCGGCTGATTTTAGAACAAGCAACTGTCCTACTATACTCAGGGCTCTTGGGAATAGTTTTAGGGGCAGCGTATGACGTTTTCAGAATTGTAAGAATGATAATAAACTCAAAGAGTATAACAATTTTTATCCAAGACGTATCATATTTTATAGTTAGCGGTCTAATTACTTTTTTTTTCGTGCTTAAAACAAACAGTGGTGATTCACGATTTTATATAATTATTGGTGAAGGTATAGGCTGGATTGTTTATCATTTGACAGTTGGAGAATTTGTTTATAAATGTTCAAATGGGCTAGTGATGTGGGTTAAACATAGGCTGAAATCGCTTGGGAACGAAATATGTAAAAGATTTTCAAAAAAACCAAAATAAACTATATAATATTTCTAAAATGTAAGTGCGATACTTGTTATTTTACTACAAAAAACGAGAAATGGCTTGAATTTTTGTATTTTTGGAGGCATAATTGGTATGTAACCTTAAAAGAGTTGTGAGGAACGTAGAAATTATGAAGTTTAGGTCGAAAAAAAGGGAAAAATCTTCTTTAAAATTTGTGCTGGCAATACTAATGTTAGTAATAGTATTTGTATTTGTGTACCAGTATACAAGGATTAAAGTAAAAAAGGAGGAGATTCAAGAAATAAATAATCAGATTTTAGTTCAAGAGAGTAAAAACAATGAAATTTTAGATATACTAAATTCTAGGGAGTCAGCTAAGAATAGTACTCCGGAAGATACTAAAAAAGGTTCCGTGAGGGTTTTTGAGGGTATTATCAGATAAAATTATAAAAATAAGGGGGAAGTTGTTTTCTTATGCAATTTGAAGTAGGATCGATAACAGAAGGGAATATAACAGGAATAAAAAATTTTGGTGCATTTGTGGAGCTTCAAAACGGAAAGACGGGTTTAGTTCATATCTCTGAGATTTCGCACTCATTTGTAAAGGAAGTAAAAGACTATCTCAAAGAAGGAGATAAGGTTAAGGTTAAGGTAATAAATGTGTCGCCTGAGGGGAGAGTAGAACTTTCAATAAAGCAGGTGCCAACCAGTGCTCCGGCGGCTGAAGCAGTCAAAAAAAATAACTTTATCAAACGCGAAGAACCCAAGGCCAGAAGTGCAGCATCTGTAGAGAACAGATTTGAAGATATGATAAGTAAATTTAAGAAGTTAAGCGATGAAAAGTTAGCTAATTTCAAAAAGAAGGTTGAGTCTAGACGTTGCCGCAATGGCCACAAAAGCGGAGGAGCAAATTAAAAACATCAGATATGCAGAGGGCATCATGTATAGGAAAACATGATGTCTGATTTATTTTTGTTGTAAACATATAAACTTGAAAAGTAGGTTTGAATTGGGTTGTAAACGTCTTTAAAGAGAGGTAAAATTAGAGTATAATATAAAGAGTTAGGGAGGACGAAAATGAAAATAAAATTTACTAAAATGCATGGATGCGGAAACGATTATATTTACATAAATTGTTTCAACCAAGAAATAAAGAATCCTTCTCAGCTAAGTATGGAGTTATCATACGATAGAAGAAAAAGCATAGGTGGTGATGGCATAATTTTGATAGAACCCTCAGAAACTGCCGATGCTATGATGCGGATATTCAACAAAGACGGTAGCGAGGGAAAGATGTGCGGCAATGGCATAAGGTGCGTTGCTAAGTATCTTGTGGATCATAATATTTCAAATAGACTTGAAAATATAAAAATTGATACCAAAAGCGGAATTAAAACCCTAGACGTCCTAGAGAATAATGGTAAAGAAGCTCTGGTGAGGGTTAGCATGGGTAGAGCAAGCTTGAATCCAAATGATATTCCTATGATAATAGAAAAAGAAAAAGTAGTAAATGAAGCAGTTACCGTTGGTAAGGAAACTTATAATATAACGTGTGTATCTATGGGAAATCCACATTGCGTGTTATTTGTACCGGAGGCTTATACAGCGAACGTCAAAGAGGTGGGTCCGCAACTTTGCAATCACACGATGTTCCCCGAGGGAGTTAATGTTGAATTTGTGAGTGTTGTAGATAAAACGAATTTGATGATGAGAGTTTGGGAAAGAGGTAGCGGAGAGACACTTGCTTGCGGAAGTGGTGCGTGTGCGAGTGTTGTGGCAGCGGTGGAAAATGGTTACTGTGAGCCTAATACCGAAGTGACTGTTCACGTGCGTGGAGGAAAGCTCAAAGTAAATTATGGCAAAGATGAAGTATTTTTAATTGGAAATGCAGTTAAAGTTTTTGAAGGAGAAATAGAAGTATGATAAAATATGTATTTGTGACAGGTGGCGTAGTTTCAGGCTTAGGAAAAGGGATAACCGCAGCATCTCTAGGAAGACTTTTAAAAGCTAGAGGATTGACTGTAACGGCTCAGAAATTAGATCCGTATATAAACGTTGATCCTGGAACTATCAGTCCATATCAACATGGAGAAGTTTTCGTAACTGAAGATGGTGCTGAAACGGATTTAGACTTAGGCCACTATGAGCGGTTCATAGATGAAAATTTGAATAAGTTTTCAAACTTAACTACAGGCAAAGTTTACTGGAATGTGCTTAATAAAGAACGCAATGGTGAATATTTAGGAGAAACCATACAGGTAATCCCTCATATAACAAATGAAATCAAGAAATTTATCTACTCTGTTGGTGAAAAATCTAAGGCTGACGTTGTTATAAGTGAAATTGGCGGAACCACGGGTGATATTGAAAGTCAACCGTTTTTAGAAGCTATACGCCAAATACAGATAGAAATCGGTAAAGAAAATTGTTTGTTTATACACGTTACTCTAGTGCCCTACATTTCAGGCTCAGGGGAATATAAATCCAAGCCGACTCAACATTCAGTTAAAGAACTCAGAACTATGGGAATTAACCCTGATATAATCGTGGCTAGATGTACTCAACCTTTAAGTACTAGCATAAGGGAAAAAATTTCTTTGTTTTGCAATATAAAGCCAGATTGCGTAATTGAAAACACAGATACACCGTCCTTATACTATGTTCCATCAATGCTTGAGAAGAGTCATTTTTCAGATATTGTTTGCAGAGAGCTAAATCTCAAGACAGAGTCGTATGATATGCAAGAATGGAACGAGATGCTTAAAAGGATTGATTCACGTACCAAAAAAGTTAAAATTGCACTAGTTGGTAAATATGTTGAATTACACGATGCTTATCTCTCAGTTGCGGAAGCACTTAACCACGCAGGATTTGAAACTTCAACCGAGGTTGAAATAGATTGGGTGGATTCAGAGCTTGTAACAGAATATACTGCTAAAGATTTACTTGGTTCAGCAGATGGAATACTCGTTCCCGGAGGATTTGGCAACAGAGGCGTGGAAGGGAAAATCATGGCGGCTAGGTATGCAAGAGAGAATAACGTACCTTATCTAGGTATATGTTTAGGAATGCAAGCTGCGGTTATTGAATTTGCCAGAAACGTGCTTAATTTCTCGGATGCAGATTCAAGTGAGTTTGCACCTTCAAGTGAACATAAAGTAATTAGTTTGATGGAGAATCAAAAACAGCAAACCCAAAAAGGCGGAACCATGCGTTTAGGAGCGTATCCTTGTAAGGTTAAAAATGGGTCTATGCTTTATAAATGCTATGGTGAGCCAGAAGTATTTGAGCGCCATCGCCATAGATATGAATTTAACAATGAGTACAGAGAGCTTTTTGAAACTAATGGTATGAGCATAAGCGGGGTTTCTCCAAATGGAGTGCTTGTTGAAGCCGTGGAGATTCCTGCCAACGACTTTTTTGTAGGTGTTCAATATCATCCTGAGTTTAAGAGCAGACCTAATCATGCTCACCCGCTATTTAGAGAATTCGTTCGTGCAGCGGGCAAGTAATATTTTATATGGAGGAAGCTGTTAGATGGTAAAAGTTAACCCTCATTTTGAAAATCTTGAAAAGAACTATTTGTTTGTTGAGATAAAAAATAGATCGCAAAAGTATCTTGAAGAAAATCCTTCGGCGGATGTTATTGCAATGGGAATTGGGGATGTTACTCTTCCTCTTTCAGAGACAGTTGTTAGAGCTATGCATGAAGCTTCTGATGAAATGGCAAAAAAGGATAGCTTTAGAGGATATGGTCCTCATGAAGGATATGAGTTTCTCAGAAAAGCCATAAGTAAGAAGTATGAAGATTATGGCGTTTGTGTAGGAGCAGATGAAATCTACGTTTCTGATGGTGCTAAAAGTGATACTGCCAATCTTCTTGATATATTTTCAGCTGATTCAAAAGTTTTAATAGCTGACCCTGTTTATCCGGTGTATAGAGATGCATCGACTATAAACGGAAACAAAGTGGAATATTTAAGTGCCACGGAAGAAAACGGATTTTTGCCTGAACCAAGTAAGGGTATGGTAGGAGATATAATTTATATCTGTTCACCAAACAATCCGACGGGAGCGGTATATAGTAAATCAGGACTAAAGCAATGGGTAGATTTTGCTCTTGAAAATAACAGTTTAATAATTTTTGATGCTGCCTATGAAGCTTTCATAGAGGACCCAAATTTGCCACATAGTATATTTGAAATAGAAGGTGCGAAACGTTGTGCTATTGAAGCTTGTTCTTTCTCGAAAAGTGCCGGATTTACTGGTATGAGGTGTGCATATCTAACAATTCCTAAAGAATTAAATGTTCAAGGGATAAGCGTCGGGAATGTGTGGATTAAGCGTCAGGCTATCAAGTTTAACGGTGTTTCTTATGTAACTCAAAAGGCGGCAGAGGCAGCTCTTTCGGAAAATGGCAGGAAAGAAACGCTAAATGCTATAAACTATTATAAGCAAAACGGGCGTATACTTTCTGAAACCTTGAACAAACTAGGTATTTGGAACATTGGTGGGGAGAATTCTCCGTACATTTGGTTTAAATGCCCTAAAGGGATGAGCTCTTGGGATACTTTTGATTTTCTTTTGAAAAACGCTAATATCGTTACTACTCCTGGTTCAGGTTTCGGGAAAAGCGGTGAAGGTTTTATGAGACTTTCTTCGTTTGCATCTCGCGAGAAGGTTATTGAGGCCGCAAAGCGATTGGAAAAATTAAAGTTTTAACAAATTTTATACAAAGTAAAAAAATAAAGAATTCGGAGGAATGAAAAATGTCATTTGATAAAAATAAAGCACTTGAAACAGCCCTAAGCCAGATTGAAAAACAATTTGGAAAAGGTGCAGTTATGAGATTAGGTCAAAATGAAGCAATGCAGGTAGACGCCATTCCAACAGGTTCTCTTTCTTTGGATATTGCTTTAGGTATCGGTGGCTTACCGAGGGGAAGAATTATAGAAATTTATGGTCCTGAATCTTCAGGCAAAACCACTTTAGCACTCCACTGTATTGCTGAAGGGCAAAAAATGGGAGGCTGTGCAGCTTTTATTGACGTTGAGCACGCACTTGACCCTGTGTATGCTGCGGCTTTGGGCGTTGATGTTGATTCGTTATTAGTATCTCAGCCTGATACAGGTGAGCAAGCTTTAGAGATAACAGAATCTCTAGTGAGGTCAGGGGCAATAGATGTTCTAGTTGTAGACTCAGTTGCGGCACTTGTTCCTCGTGCAGAAATAGAGGGAGAAATGGGCGATTCTCATGTTGGACTTCAAGCAAGATTGATGTCCCAGGCACTCAGAAAACTTGCTGGAGCAATTTCTAAATCCAACTGCGTAGCTATATTCATAAACCAACTAAGGGAAAAGGTTGGTGTTGTTTATGGAAACCCTGAGGTTACTCCTGGTGGGCGTGCTTTGAAGTTTTACTCTTCTGTGCGTATAGATATCCGCAAAATTGAAACCCTTAAAGCTAACGGAGAGGTGATAGGCTCCAGAACAAGAGCTAAGGTGGTTAAAAATAAGATGGCTCCTCCTTTCCGTGAAGCTGAGTTTGACGTAATGTATGGAGAGGGAATTTCGCGTGAAGGTGAACTGCTGGATTTAGCCGTCAAGTTTGATGTAGTTCAAAGAGCAGGTTCTTGGTTCTCTTACAAAGATCAAAAATTAGCCCAAGGACGAGATAAGGTGAAAGAATATTTCAAAAGCAATCCAAGTATAATGGAAGAAATAGAAAAACAAGTGCTTGAGCAATATGATAGACTTTATGCCAAAAATTCTGTTTCGTCTAATTTGGAGAATCCAATAGTTGACCCTTCTTCTGAGGAAAATGAATAGTAGCGAAAAGATAGTTATCACCAACATTAAACATGCTTCAAAAGGTAGGTCTTTCATATATGCCGATGGAGAATACCTTTTGAGTATGCCTACAGAATTAGTGGTCAAGTCTAGGATAAGAAAAGGCTTGGAAATAAGCCAGGAACATCTCTCAGAATTACTGTTTAAGACTGAATTTTATAAAGTTAAAGAGAAAGCTTTAAATATTCTTTCTTATAGAGCGCACTCTAGGGGAGAACTTGAATTTAAAATAAAAGACGGCTTTTCTGAAGAAGTCGTCTGTGCGGTTTTAGATAACCTGGAGGAGAGCTCACTTTTAAATGACGAAAATTTTGCAAAAGATTACGCGTGCTATCTTTATAGAAGTAAAGGATACGCCGTAAAAAGAATAAAGTTGGAACTTAAAAATAAAAAAATAGATTCGGAAACAATTGCAAAAATCATAGACGACTTAGAATTGGACGAAATCTCAAATCTTGAACGAATAATAGAAAAAAAGCGGTTTAAAAATTTAGAAGATAAAAAACTTAAACAAAGAGCTTTATCGTATTTAATGAGATTGGGTTATAGTTGGGATCAGATAAATTCGTGTTTGTAAAGGGGTGCAGTGGAAATTAACTTACCTAATAAATTAACTATCTTCAGAATTATGATTGTTCCTATTGTGGTTTTACTTTTAAGTTTAGATAATTTGGAGTATAAATACTTATATTCCGGTATATTTTTTCTAATTGCCTCCTATACTGACCATCTCGATGGACAAATCGCTCGGAAAAATAATATTGTTACTGATTTTGGCAAAATCATGGACCCTTTGGCAGATAAAATTTTAGTTAGTTCTATATTTATTTGTTTCGTGGGACTTGGTTTAGTTCCTTCTTTAGCTGCAGCAATTATCGTGGTCCGGGAATTCATCGTGACTTCTCTGCGATTCTTAGTTTTGCAAGGTAAGGGCAAGGTTATATCGGCAAACATTTTGGGAAAACTTAAAACTTTTACGCAGATTGTTAGTATAATGAGTATATTCGTGATACAAACATATCTTGAATTTTCAGCAAAAAATAATTTTGCTTGGACTATAAACCAAAATGCGTTATATATTTTTAAAGACGTGCTTATTTGGGCTTCGGTACTGTTTTCGTGTTTATCGGGGGCATCTTATATTTTTCTAAACAGAAAATTTATAGTGTTTAGTGCGTGAATAAAATTTAGAAGTCGGGAGGATAATTATATGAAACTTTATAATACGTTGACCAGAAAAAAGGAAGAGTTTAAATCCATTGAGGCGGGAAAGGTAATGGTATATGCTTGCGGACCAACGGTTTACAACTATATCCATTTGGGTAATGCCAGACCGCTATGTGTGTTTGACGTAATGAGAAGGTTTTTGGAATATAAGGGATATCAGGTAAAATACGTTCAGAACTTTACGGATGTCGATGATAAAATAATAAATAAAGCCATTTCTGAACATACGGATTTCATGAATGTTGCAAATAAATATATAAAGGAATTTGAAATTGATGCCAAAGGCTTAAACGTAATGCCTGCAACAGTGCATCCCAAAGCTACTGAAAACATTGATGAAATTATAAAATCAATTGAGGGAATTATTGAAAAAGGTTTTGGTTATTCTCTTGAAAACGGTGATGTTTATTTCAGAACCAGGAAATTCAAAGATTATGGTAAGCTTTCTAAACAAACTTTAGATGACCTCCAGGCCGGTGCGAGAATACACGTGGATGAATCCAAGGAAGACCCTTTAGATTTTGCACTGTGGAAAGCTTCTAAGCCAGGCGAACCTTTTTGGGAGAGTCCTTGGGGTAATGGACGTCCTGGATGGCATATTGAATGTTCTTCCATGGCCAGAAAATACTTAGCTGTTACAATAGATATCCACTGCGGAGGACAGGATTTAATCTTCCCTCACCATGAAAACGAAATAGCTCAAAGCGAATGCTTGAGCGGTCAGACTTTTGCTAATTATTGGCTTCATAATGGATATATCAACATTGATAATCAAAAAATGTCCAAATCGGCGAATAATTTTTTCACTGTTCGAGAGATTGCCAAAGAGCATGGTTATGAACCGATTCGTTATCTGATGATATCATCTCACTATAGAAGCCCAATAAACTATTCCGAAGAGATTCTTGCGCAATGCGAGGCTGCTATTACTCGTTTATATAATTTTAAAAGCAACTTGAAATTTGCACTGGAAAAAGCTGATATAAAATCGGATGTATGCAGTTTTGACTTTGATCACTACAAAAAGAAATTTATAAATGCTATGGATGATGATTTGAATACTGCTGATGCAATAGGAGTAGTGTTTGAGTTTATTAAAGAGGTAAACACTCAAGTTTTATCTTCTCCGGAGTACAGTCGTGAAACAATAGAAAAAATCGTAGCCCTTTTCGAAGAATTCACTAATGTTTTAGGTTTGATGTACGAAAAAGGAAATAGTTCGCCGATTGAAGAGGAAATAAAAAAGCTTATAAGTGATAGAGAGCAAGCAAGAAGAGAAAAAAATTGGAAGTTAGCCGATGAAATTCGAGATGAACTGAATCGCAAAGGTGTAGCGATTGAAGATACTCCTCAGGGTACGAAATTTAGTTTAAAATAAAAAGGTGGTGCGATAGGCGTAAATAAATTTACGTTTGGAAAAGATGAGTTCCTCAATAATTGAATTAGATAAAATCAGTGTTTCTTTTGGAACGGAAATAATTTTAAAGGACTTAAGTTTAAATATAAAAGAGGGAGAATTCGTTACGCTTCTTGGACCTTCCGGCTGCGGCAAAACAACTACTCTTAGAATAATTGCTGGATTTTTGAATCCAGATAAAGGTAATATTTTTTTCAAAGGTAAAAAAATAAATAATGTCCCTGCTCACAAAAGAGAAGTCAACACAATTTTTCAAAAATATGCTTTATTCCCTCATCTAAATGTTTATGAAAACGTAGCTTTTGGACTTCGAATTCAGAAAAAACCTGAAGAGGAAATAAGGGAAAAGGTCACGGAAATGCTCAAAATGGTTAACCTAGGAGGGTTCACGGAGCGAAACATAGATTCTCTTTCAGGAGGTCAGCAGCAAAGGGTTGCAATTGCAAGAGCACTGGCTAATAATCCAAAGGTGTTGTTATTGGACGAGCCCTTGGGTGCACTGGATTTGAAACTTCGTAAAGATATGCAGGCTGAGCTAAAGAGCATTCATCAAAAAACAAAAATAACTTTCATTTTGGTTACACATGATCAAGAAGAGGCACTGTCGATGTCAGACACCGTCGTGGTTATGGACAAAGGCAGTATCCAGCAGATAGGTTCTCCAAAAGATATTTATAATGAGCCTCAAAATGCTTTCGTTGCGGACTTCATAGGTGAAAGTAACATTTTACCGGCAGTTATGATTGAAGATTTCAAAGTTAAGTTTGCAGGGAAAGAATTTAAGTGTTTAGATAAAGGTTTTGGGAAATTAGCGGTAGTGGACGCAGTAATTCGCCCCGAGGATATAAAAGTTGTTACACCTGATAAGGGTGATATCTCGGGCGTGGTTACGTCTGTTACCTTCAAAGGTGTACATAATGAAATAATAGTAGACGTTGAAGGTTTCAAATGGATGATTCAAACCACGGAAAATCAGGAAACGGGTGATGAAATAGGATTGATTATTCGCCCTAATGATATACACATAATGAAGACGTCTTCCTATTCCTCCCAAGTAGGTGACTACAGTGCTTTCAGTGATGAATTTTATGAGGAGCAACATAATTTAAATGCAAGTCAACAGGAGGGTGAGAATTGAAATTTAGATGGAGTTTGTTTCCATATCTTTTATGGATGGCAATATTTGTAATTGTACCCCTGAGTTTGGTAGTAATATTTTCTTTTACTGATACTTCAGGAAATTTTACTTTCGAAAATTTTATCGAGTCATGCAAATATTCTTCTGTGTTTTTGAGGTCTATATCATTTGGTGCAGTTTCTACGATTTTTTGTTTAGTGATAGGGTATCCCGCAGCGTACTGCATTTCTAAGATATCTTCGAAGCATCAAAATGTTTTTATAATGTTGCTTATGATCCCAATGTGGACAAGCTTTCTCTTAAGGACCTATGCTTGGATGACTATTTTAGAATACAACGGTCTTATAAATAAATTTGTTTCCTTTATGGGTTTTGATAAACTCAACATGATAAACACTCCCGGTGCGGTGATACTCGGTATGGTATATAACTTCATTCCGTACATGATTCTTCCAATATATACTGTGCTTATCAAAATAGATAAAAAAATCATAGAAGCTGCTCAAGACTTGGGTGCTAACAGAGTTCAAATCTTTACTAAAATAATTTTTCCTTTAAGTATACCCGGAATAGTTTCAGGGTTTACGATGGTATTTGTTCCGTCTGTAAGTACATTTATAATTTCTAAAATGTTAGGTGGAGGATCCGTGTTAGTGATAGGTGACCTTATAGAAATGCAGTTTTTAGGCAACACCTATAATCCTCACATGGGTTCGTGTATATCACTAATTTTGATGATAATTATAATGATATGTACAGGCGTAATGAATTCGTTGGAGAGCGGTAGTTCCAAGGATGGAAACATTATTATTTAAGGTGGTGAGGCAATTGAAATGGTTGAGTAAGGCCTATATTTATTTGATACTTTTATTTTTATATTCTCCGATTTTTGTATTCATGATTTTTTCATTTAACAATTCTAAAAGTAGAGCGGTATGGCATGGGTTTACTTTCAAATGGTACTTTAAACTTTTTGAAAACCAAGAGATACTCAGTGCATTTTACAATACTTTATTAATTGGAATTGTAGCTTCTTTGATAGCCACTTTGCTTGGACTTTTAGCATCTTGGGGAATAACTAAAAGTAAAAAATTTACTCAAAAAATAATTATGAGCTTAACTAACATCCCGTTGATAAATCCAGAGATAGTTATGGGTGTTTCATTGATGTTGATGTTTGTTTTTTTGCATAACAACTTAGGAATTTTCAGACCGGGTATTGTAACTCTAATATGTGCACACACTACGTTTTGCCTGCCTTACACGATCCTCTCAATAATGCCCAAACTCAAGCAAACGGACTCTAACATTTATGAAGCAGCCCAAGATTTAGGATGTAATCCGTTGCAAGCGTTTTTTAAGGTTGTTTTGCCGCAGATTATGCCGGGGATAGTAACAGGGTTTATAATATCGTTTACTATGTCTATTGATGATTTTGTTATCAGCTATTTTACAGGTGGCACAACTCAAACTTTACCCATCACCGTGTACTCTATGACGAGAAAGATGGTTAGTCCAGAAATAAATGCACTATCGAGTATATTATTTTTAGTTGTATTTGTTTTGCTTTTAGTGGTTAATTTCAGAAGAAGTAAAGATAAACCCTTGGAAGTTCATAAACTTTAAATAGGAGAATAAAAAGTTAGTGAAAAAAGTATATTGGATATTGAGTTTAGTAGTTTTAGTTTTTTTGGCGTTTGTTTTTGTGCGAAGAGAATCTCCCCGGGCGGACTACATAAATGTTTATAGCTGGGGGGAGTTTATCTCAGACGGAAGCGAAGGCGGCATGGACGTTAACAAAGAATTTACCAAAAGAACCGGAATAAAGGTAAACTACAAAACTTTTCAAAATAACGAGGAACTTTTTGCAAAGCTTTCCGGTGGGATGGCTGACTATGACGTTGTGATTCCATCTGATTATATGATATCAAAGCTCATAGAAAACAATATGCTTGAGAAGTTAGATTTTTCAAACATTCCAAATTTTAAATTTATAAGTGAGGATTTTAAATCGCTTGATTTTGATCCAAAAAATGAGTATTCCGTTCCTTATGTTTGGGGGATGGTGGGAATTCTTTACGACAAAAATGAAGTTAAAGTAGAAGAAGAAAATATCACCTGGGATACACTTTGGAATCCTAAGTATAGAGGAAAAATTTTAATGTTTGATAACGCAAGAGATAGTTTTGCAGTTTCTCTTTTAAGACTAGGGTATTCGATTAACGATAAAGACCCTGAGCATTGGAAACAAGCCGCACAGGAATTACTTATGCAAAAACCTTTAGTGCAAGCATATGTTATGGACCAAATTTTTAATAAGATGCAAAATCAGGAGGCGTTTTTAGCTCCTTATTATGCTGGAGATGCGGCAACAGTTATGAAAAATAATCCAGGGGTAGGGTTTGTTATCCCAAAGACCGGAAGCATTAGGTTTATAGATTCTCTTTGCATTCCGAAGAATTGCTTACATAAAAAATATGCCGAGGAGTATATAAATTTTATGTGTGAGACTTCTGTGGCACTAGCAAATGTTAAACACACGGGTTACTCGACTCCTCACGTGAAAGCCTATGATGAACTAGATGATTCGATTAAGAACAACAAGATATTTTATCCGGATAGTGCAACTTTGAAAAAATCTCAGATATTCACAAACTTGCCTAAAGAATTAAATAGTTTAATAGATAAGTTATGGATAGAGGTCAAAGCGGGTGGAACTACCGATAATCCTTGGATTTTACCCTCAATATTGATAGGTTTACTTGTGCCGTACACTATTGTATTTTTTGTAAGAAGAAGGAAAGTTTTGAAATGATGAATTTTAATTGACAAAATTAAATAGAGGTGTATAATTAAATCAGATATTTTATCTAAGAATATCTAAATAAGTAATTTTGAGAAAGGGTTGATTTTGTGCTAAAAATTTGGATTAAGGACAGCTTAGTAAAGGAAGTGAGTGCTGGCACCACCCTAGTCGAAATTGCTAAGGATTTGGGTATTAACTTAGTTAAGGACGTTGTGTGTGGGGCCAAGGTAAACGGAGTTGTTTGCGATTTACGCAAACCTTTAACTGAAGATTCTAAGATAGAATTTTTAGGGTTTGAGTCAGCTGAAGGGAAAAAAATTTATCGTCATACTTCTGCTCATATTTTGGCTCAAGCTGTTAAACGTATTTTCCCACAGGTTAAATTAGGGATGGGTCCTGCAATTGATACTGGTTTTTACTACGACTTTGATGCTGATTTTTCTTTTTCAGCAGAGGATATCTCTAAAATTGAAGATGAAATGAAAAAAATAATTAAAGAAAATTTACCGGTTGAATTTTGTGAACTCCCTTATGCAGAAGCTCAAAAGGTGCTGAAAGAAAAAGATGAACCATATAAACTTGAGCTTGCAAGTGACCACAGAAATGATGGACCACTCATGTTTAGGAAGCAAGGCGAATTTATGGATATGTGCTGTGGAGCACACTTGCTTTCAACGGGTATGGTAGGAGCTATTAAGGTAACCAACTGCACAGGAGCATATTGGAAAGGCGATTCGAAAAATAAAATGCTCAAAAGAATTTATGGAGTTTCGTTTCCAAACAAACAAATGCTTGAAGAGTACCTAGCAGCAGTTGAAGAGGCCAAGAAACGTGACCACAATAAAATAGGAAGAGAGCTCGGTTTCTTTACGACGGTTGATTATATCGGCCAAGGACTCCCTATAATGTTGCCTAAAGGCTCTAGAGTTATACAGCTGCTCCAGCGGTTTGTTGAGGATGAAGAGGAAAGACGTGGATATCTTTTAACTAAGACTCCTTTTATGGCGAAAAGTGATTTATATAAAATCTCAGAGCATTGGTATCACTATAAAGAAAATATGTTCATTTTAGGCGACGAAAACAAAGATGATGAGGTTTTTGCACTAAGACCGATGACTTGTCCGTTCCAGTTTCAAGTTTATTTAAACAAGAGCCGTAGTTATAGAGATCTACCTATGAGATTAAACGAAACTTCAACTTTGTTTAGAAATGAGTCCAGTGGAGAGATGCATGGACTTATCCGTTTGCGTCAGTTCACAATTTCAGAAGGACACATTGCCTGTACTCCCGACCAGCTGGAAGAAGAATTCAGAGGATGCTTAGATTTAGCTATGTATGTTTTGAGATGTTTGAAGCTCGAAAACGACGTAACTTTCAGATTTTCAAAATGGGATGCAAACAATAAAGATAAGTATATTGGAAGTGCTGAAGAGTGGGATAAAGTTCAGGGCGTAATGAGAGGTATATTGGATAATTCCAACTTAGTATATGATGAAGCGGACGGCGAAGCAGCATTCTATGGTCCGAAGTTGGATATTCAGTTCAAAAACGTACATGGTAAAGAAGATACTTTAATCACAATTCAAATTGATTTTCAACTTGCTAAAAAATTTGGCATGGAGTATGTAGATAAGAATGGCGAGAAGCAGTATCCGTATGTTATTCATAGAACCTCTCTTGGATGTTATGAACGCACGTTGGCACTGCTAATCGAAAAATATGCCGGTGCTTTGCCGCTGTGGATTGCTCCTGAGCAGGTAAGAATCCTTCCGATAAGCGAAGAATTCCACAGTCTGGCTCATGAAATTGAATCTAAGCTCAAGAGCTCCATACCTCGTGTAACAGTGGATTCAAGGAACGAAAAGATAGGCTACAAAATAAGAGAAGCTCAACTGGAAAAAGTTCCTTATATGGTGGTTATCGGTAAAAAAGAGGCTCAAGAAAATACTATATCAGTGCGTTCACGTACAGATGGCGATTTAGGAGCAATGTCTTTAGAGCAATTCATTGATAGGTTAACTAAGGAAATAGTTGATAAAAAATAATATTTTGAAAATTATTTAGATTCTATGCTTTTGGATTCAGAGCTGGAATCTAAATTTATAGGAGGATTTTTAATTGGCGTGTATTGCAATTGATGGACCGTGTGGTTCGGGAAAAAGTACTGTATCTAGAATATTAGCAGAAAAACTTGGATTTACTTTCGTGGATACCGGAGCGCTTTACAGAACTATTGCCTATTATTTTAAATTACATAACGTAGACTATACTTCTCCAAGTAAAGTGGAAAAGGCTTTAAAAGATATAGAAATAGAATTGAAAGTTTTGGACCACAAACAGAAAATTTACCTTAATTCTATTGATGTATCAAATAGAATACGCAGTGAAGAAATATCCACGATGGCATCGAGTGTTTCGGCTATTCCAGAAGTTAGGACAAAGTTGCTTAGTATTCAAAGAGAGCTGGCAAATCAAGGTAATGTTATTATGGATGGGCGAGATATAGGGACGGTTATAATGCCGAATGCAGATTTAAAAATATTTTTAACTGCCAGGCCGGAAGTTCGCGCTGGGAGGCGTCTTGAGCAGCTAGGTATGGAGGAGAATAAGTTTGACCAAGTTTTAAAGGATTTACTCAAACGAGATGAACAGGATTCCAAAAGGGAGATATCTCCTTTGAAGATTGCTGAAGATGCAGTAGTATTTGATAACTCCAAAATGACACAAGAAGAAACTCTAAATAAATTATTAGATTTAATCAAAAGGAGATTAGGTAGTTAAAATGAATGTGGTGTTTTATAAGTTTTTTGCTTTTTTAGTAAGACCACTATTAAAAATATTTTTTCCCTATGAAGTGAGAGGAAAAGAAAATTTAAAGGGTTTATCGAGCGGATCTATAGTGTGTGCTAATCATTTATCAATAATGGATCCTATCTTTTTAATTGTTAGCTATCCATACCCGATATTTTTTATGGCCAAAGCTGAACTTTTTAAAAATAACATATTGAAAATACTTCTTAAGCTAATGGGCGCATTTCCTGTGCAAAGGGGTAAAGGCGATAAAGAAGCGGTTGATTATGCCATAAGTATTCCTCGCCAAGGCAAGACGTTAGGAATTTTTATTGAAGGCACACGTTCTAAGAGCGGAGATTTTCTAAGACCAAAATCCGGCGCAGCAGTTTTAGCAAGTAAGACGGGTTCTGAAGTTGTGCCTGTGTGTATAACCGGTAGTTCTAAGGATAATAAAATTCGTATGTTTAAAAAGACTATAATTCATTATGGAAATGTGGTGCAGGCGGAGAATATCCGTATAAGCGATAACAACAGGGCTGAAATTAAACAAGCTACCAATTTGATAATGGGTAATATTATGAATTTAAGGAGAGAAATATAGTTGAAAATTGAAATTGCCAAAAACTCAGGGTTTTGCTTTGGTGTAAATAATGCAATAAATAAAGTTTGTGAACTTGTGGATAAAAGGGAAGCGGTTTATACCTTAGGAGATATAATCCATAATGACCAAGTAATAGAAAACTTAAATAAACGAGGAGTGAAAGCGGTTCACTCCTTTTCTGATATCCCTAAAGGCTCGGTTTTAGTTATACGTTCTCACGGAATAGACAAGCCTACATTTGAAAATATTAAAAGTCAAAATGTAAATTTTGTAGACGCGACGTGTCCGTTTGTGAAGAGGATACATAAAATCGTTGAAAACCAACCTAAAGAGATAGAATATCTTCTTCTAGCCGGAGATTGTAGACATCCTGAAACTTTAGGAATAAGGAGTTATTTTAAAAATAAAAGTTTTGTGTTTTCAAGTGTGGAAGAGCTAGAGAAAATAATAACCGATAATTTCAATTTTTTATCAGAAAAAAAAGGAATTATGGTATCACAAACTACTTTTTCAATTAAAACTTGGGGGAAATGTGTAGAATTTATCCAGAAACTCTTTACAAATATAAAAATTTATGATACTATTTGCAATGTGACCAATTTAAGACAGATCGAATCTGAAAAATTGGCCATAATATCTGATTTAATGATTGTGATTGGGGGAAGGAAAAGTTCAAACACCAAAAAGCTTTACGAGATTTGTTCTCAACACACTAAAACTATTCATATAGAACGTGTGGAGGAAATTTTGACGTATGACTTTACAATATATAACTCGATAGGAATTGTTGCTGGAGCTTCTACTCCTATGGAGACGGTTTATGAAGTAAGAAGATATCTAGACACTATTTAATTTGATTTTTAAGGAGGTAGTTAAAATGAAAAAAAGACTTTTAGATTCACATGAAGAAAAGAATGTTGTGGGAGGCACTAACACCGAAACCCAAGAAACTTCTTTTGGAGGATTTTCGTCCCATCCCACGTCTGCTCCTGTAGAAGCTGAGCCTGCTATGGATATGGTAAAGCCTAAGAAGGAACATTTTTGGAGCAAATGGTTTAAGAAAAAAGATAAAAAAATCGATGAAACGAAGAAAATAGAACCATAATTGGTTATTAAATTGTTTTGTGCCTCTATATCATGATCATTGAATCTTGAAAAATTGCTTTTTGGAGGTACCGGAAAAATGAATAAACAAAAACCAAAAAAATTAAGCTCAAAAGATGAAAGTTCCATTGCAGGAGGGAAATGGTGGAATTTTCATAGGGAACCGACTATGGTGTTTTCGGCTTATGGCGGCCCGGAGTTTTTCGGTAGGTTTAGGTTTCCACAAGAAGATTATATAGATGAAATGATGAATAGCAAAGAAGATTTAGATAATAAGCAAACTTCTGTTAACATCTTAAAAGATGACAAAAATAACAATAAAGACAAATGACTATTTTCAGATAGATAGGGAAATAATACCGTAAAGAAAGATTTTTAAAAGGAGTGAGTTGAAATGAAAGATAAAAACGCTTTAAACGATAATCAAGTATCCAAAATTGCGGGTGGATTAGGAGATGAAGAATCTACTTCCAAAACCGTTTCTCCCGAGGCTTCTGTAAAGCATCCGAGGGCAATGTTATTAGCTTATGGCGGACCTGCTACGCTGCCTTCTGCAAATCCAATGGAAAAATTAAATGAGAGTCTAAAAAAAGTGGATAAAAAGAAAGAGGAGGAAATACCGGATCCTGCTAAACCTGTAGCTACGGAGCTCTTACCTGCGCAACCCGAAAATAAAGAGTAGAATGAGTTTGATTTATCATCTTAAATTTTTGTGAGGAGGTCTACCATGGAAATGGAAAACAATAGATTAAAAAAATTAACGGACGATTCATTAGTTGAAGTTGCTGGTGGGTTGGAAGTAAATCCTCCCTTGAAAACCTCTATGATTATCGATAAAAATGTAGCGCAGAAAAAGGAGCTAGAAGATTCCGAAAAACATGAATTTGAATCGTGAGATTATTTGATATAGCATGGTTACTCTAGATAGAGAACCATGTTATTTATGTAGTTTAGAATGTAAAGGAGTATCAAAGTATGCAAAATTATAAACCTTTAACCTGCGTTTGGGAAATTACTATGGGCTGTAATATGAGATGTAAACATTGTGGATCGTCCTGTACATCGTCGTTGCCGGGTCAACTTACATTTGAAGAAGCTATAAATTTTTTAGATATGGCCTCTGAAATCGGGATGCTATGGATAAGTATTTCAGGTGGAGAACCATTCATGCGTCAAGACCTCATAGAAATTATAAAATATGCTACTTGCAAGGGCATAGGAATAAACGTCCTGACGAATGGATGGTTAATTACAGATGAGATTGCCGAGCAGCTTGGAAAATTAGATGGTGTCCGCATAATGATAAGTTTGGAAGGTCCTGAATACATACACGATTTTATTCGTAAACCTGGGGCATTTCGTCATGCACAAGAGTCGTATAAGAGATTGCACTTAAATGGAGTCCAAACAGGATGTACTACTACTATTACAAAACGCAATATCGACCATTTAAATGAATTGAAGTTTTTCTTAACCCAAGAAAATGTGAAGTGTTGGCAATTACAAATTGGATTTCCTATGGGTAATCTTGCAAGTCATGAAGATTGGTTAATAGAACCCGAACAAGTTCCTGAAATCATTGATTTTTGTTATGAGGTTTCTTGTGAAGGTAAAATAGATGTGTATCCAGCGGACTGCATTGGATATTACGATTCAAAACAAAACAAGGTGTATCAAAATTCTTTTAAGACCAAAAATATAAAAGAATGGTCAGGATGCACTGCGGGTAAACAAAGTTTTGGATTACTTCATGATGGTAGTATTATAGGATGTACTTCGATAAGACACAAAAACTTTATTGAAGGCAATATAAAAGAAAAGAGTCTCCGTCAAATTTGGGAAGACCCTAATGCTTTTTCATGGAATCGCCGGTTTAAAGTAGAAGACCTACAAAAAGACTGTTTGAAATGTAAGTACGGCGAGAGATGCTTGGGAGGATGTCCGAATTCGAGAATTTCAATAAATGGATCTTTATATTCGGAAAATCTATATTGTACTCAAAATTTGCGTATCAAGGAGGAAAATCATCTAATTAGATAAATCTTTTCTTGCCGTGGGCAAAGAGTTTTGCCGCCGCCTTCTGTTACTAAAACCATTTCTTCTATTGAGCCGCCATTTTCAATTTGGATGCGCGGTTCGATTGTATAGACGCCGTTTTTTTGAAGATTTAAGCCGGACCGCTTATGTCCTTTAGGTGACAAACTCGTTCCAGGGCTATGGGCAAGCTCCCCAACGGGGTGTCCGGTTGCGTGATTATAGTTGGGATATCCGCTATCTATTATTTTATTTCTTACTATTTCATCGATTTCAAACCCTTTGACCCCCGGTTTTGAATTTTTAATTCCTAAGCTTACAGCATCATGTAGGGTATCAAATATTTTTTGAATATTTTCCGGTGGAGCGAATTCTCCGCGCTTAAGGGCATATCCCATACGTTGAAGGTCACTGGAATATTTTTTGCCATTCTTTAAATGTATTTTTACTCCAAAATCCATGTATACGGTGTATCCGGGACGAAGTATGTCTCTGCTTGGGCCTGTATGCCCGCCTTTTTTTATATTCGGTCCTACTAGCACGATAGGGCAGAGTTCTTTTTCCCAAGAAAATTCCTCCTTAACTACACCATAGTTTCTGAAGTAATTGGGTTTGAAGTTAAAAATATTCTGCACAGTTTTCATTATTTGAATTTCGGTCATACCTATTCTTATTTTTTTAAATGAAAGTCTTAATATATCTGATGCCCTTTTTGCAGCCAAGCTTAAATAGACAATATCTTCTTCAGTTTTGGTATCCAACAAAAAATAAATCAACACATCACTCGACTGAAAATTTGGAGCAGGTTTATTGTTTTGAGAGTATAACCTAGAGATATTATCGGTTAGGAATCTGTAAGTGCCGTAGCCTATGACGTCTATTTGAGAATCCATTTTGTCGGAAAAATTAAGATATATAGTAGTTGGAAATTTTAAATTTTTTAAAACCTGATTCATATTTTCCAACATCGAATTTTCTCCGTCGTACATTAGTCTTTCGCCTTGGAAATCTTTTACGTTTTCAAAATCGAGACTATGTGAAATTAAAAATTTTTTCTCGTCACTGATTATTGCCAAAGCTGGAACTATTGTTTTATCGGTTATAAATTTAGAAAAGTAAGGATCGCAATTTTCGCTGCTATACATAATCCATGCGGAATTTTTAGGTATAATGTTCTTCATATATATTTCTCCTACCCACATTATAATCTTTACATTTTATGATAAAATACTCATAGCTATTATACTACTTTATATCTTTTTATCAACAAACCAGGTGAGGATGATTCTTAATAAATAAAATTTCAAGCATATCTCAAAGTGCCTGTGTGGTGTCTTTAAGTATTGCACTTAGGCAGATAGTTTTAATTCGGTTTCCTTTTGGTGGTTCAGTGACCCTAGGGAAATATGTACCATTAATTTTGCTTTCATATAAAAGCGGCACAAAAACTGCAGTGCTTGCATCTTTTGCATACAGCGTGATAAATTTAATTTTTTCATTTAAAATTCCGCCTGTAAAGAATTTTTATTATTTTGCTTTGCTGATTTTTTTAGAATACTTTTTACCCTACATGTTAGTAGGATTCGTTTCTTTTCTAGGATGGGGTATAAGGAATAAAAACTTAAGAATTTATGCTTCGGTAGTTACACTATTTATTTTAAAAATTTTACTATCGAGTATTTCAGGGATAGTATTTTGGAGTGAATACATTCCAAAAGAATTCAATATTTGGAGCTACTGCATAATTTATAATAGTGCGTACTTAATACCAGAATGTTTAATTACTTTAATTTTACTAAAATATATGATTTCTCGTAGTCACAACTTTTTGAGCGGTTGAATAATCTGCTTAAGGAGGGGTGATATTTTTGGCAATAAAAATTTTCATAGATCAAGGGCATAATCCTCAAGGTGTTAATGCAGGGGCTGAAGGTTTTGGACTCTACGAACAAGATATTACATACAACGTGGGTATCTACTTGGCAGATATGTTAAGAGCGGACGATAGATTTGAAGTAATGACTTCTAGAAAAACTCCGGAAGAAGTGCTCGGAATTAATAATTCTTCAAGTTTAGCGGCACGAGTTGATATGGCAAATAGTTGGCCTGCAAATTATTTTTTGAGCATCCATACAAACGCTAATACCAATCCAGCTATAAATGGAAGCGAGGTATATGTGTATCAAGAGTATTCGCAGTCTTATTATTTAGGTGAAAATATACTTTATAGTATCGTGGATAGGTTGAAGACTAAAAACAATGGAGTACGTGTGCGGCCTTCTCTTTACGTTTTAAGAAAAGCGAGTATGCCGGCGGTACTGATAGAACTTGCTTACATTACTAACCCCGTGGATGCTGAAAAATTGAGAAATGATCAATATAAATTTGCAGTGGCAATTTATGAAGGACTTTTGACTTATTTTGGATTTGAAAAATAAAATAAAAAAACTTTTGACAAAACACTATGAGATTTGCTATAATAACATTGTTAGATACTTTTGGAGATAGCAGGTCTTTTAGTTTTATTTTAAAATCATACACGGGACGTGCCCCTGTAGTTAAATGGATATAACAAACCCCTCCTAAGGGTTAGTTATCAGTTCGATTCTGGTCAGGGGTACCAGATTTTTTTATTTATATTTTTGAATATACTGTACAAAATTTATTACATGTGCTACAATTAACTATATAAATAAAAGAAAAGGAAGTGGAGTATATGAGTAATAAGCTTGAAATAGTACCTGAATTGCAAAAGTTTAGAGAAGCATATAAAAAATGCAAAGCTTTGAAGAGTAAAGTTCTTAAAGATAGTTATGATGAGCTTTTGCAAAAAATAAAGGCGGCTAATAAGGAATGCGGTATAAAATCAAAAAAAGTAATAAAGATTTGCCAACTAAATGCATTCTTTCAAACTACTAAAAATGCGATTGACACGTGGCTAAAAGAAAACGAGAAAGCACAAAAGAAAGCAGCTAAAGGTCAAAAAATAAAACTAAAATACGACGAAAATTTGAATAAAAAGCGTCGATATGCTTTATTAGAATTTTCTAATTGTTGCGCATCATGTATGAGTAAATTGAAGGAGATTGATGAGTATATAGAAAAGGCAAAGAAAGCTAATGAAATTAAAGTTCCTCCTGCCGCAGTGAATGAAAATAAAGGTATGATAGCGGCAGTCTATGACACCACCGCGGACTATGTTAGTTGGACTTGGGGAGGCATTAAAGCTATGGGCGGACATCTGGCCGAGGCCGCCAAAGGAGTATATAACAGCTATAAAGGTACTCCACAATCTCCTAGCTCTAAGCAAAGATGTCATATTGCTAAAGTATTTGATATAAAGAATGATACATTTGATTTGTTAAGATGCTATATATGTGTTGAACTAAATTTAGGAGGCGGGATAGTTGATGGAATTCAAGCCCCTATAGAGTTCGATTTCAAAAAATATGAATTTGATGGAAATAATAATTACACTGATGAATGTTTTAAGTATAGAACAATTTATAAAGCTAAAACCGTAAAAGTGAATATTTATGGATTAGGAGATGTTATGCTTCATGTCTTCATATCTCCAAACCCAACCAAAACAGGAGGATTAGTTAGTGTTTTTGCCAAAAATAATTGCATAAAAGTTGATGAAAAATATTTAACCCCTTTGGAGTAACTTTATAAATTATTATATTTAAAACCGAAGCTGTTTAAGTAGAGGAATTTATCTCCTTTACAAAACAAAAGCTTCGGTTTTTTAGCTGTTTTAATTTAAAGTTTAGTTTCTTCTGTTTCTATAAATTAGTAGTAACCGGAGGAGCGAAATAAGGGCTGAAAAAGTAGCTGAAATATAAGTGAAAGCAGCGGCTTTTAGTACCACTTTTGCACCCTCTTTTTCATCATCTGTGAGGATACCTGTTTCTTCGATGGACCTGAGCGCTCGGCGGCTTGCATCGAACTCTACTGGAAGAGTAACAACTTGGAAAATTACCGCAAATGAAAACATTAATATGCCCAAGTTTATCGCGAAACTCCAATTCGGGACTAGTGTCCCTAATAGTATGAAAGGCATTGCTAGGTTGGATCCTATTTGAGTCAAAGGAACTAGCATATGGCGCAAACGCAGAGGAAAATAATTTTTGTGGTTTTGTATTGCATGACCGCATTCGTGTGCCGCAACACTTACAGCCGCTACCGTTGGTTTGGAATAAACGTTTTCCGAAAGACAAATCTTACTGTTTGTAGAATCGAAGTAATCGGTGAAATATCCGTGAGTAGGGTAGATAGAAATATCTTTGATGTTGTTGTGTTGCAAGATAATATTAGCGGTGCTTAGGCCATCCAATTTTTTATGGGACTGTATTTTAGAATACTTGTTGAAGGCGCTTTTAACTCTAAAATTAGCATATAAAGAAACTATGAGTGAAATTATCATGAGGAACCAGTAACCGTTGTTAAAACTATAATATGAATACATACTTACATTCTCCTTTACTATAAATTCTGCTTATATTATACTACTTAGTAGCAATAATATCAAATATTTGATTAATTTTCAGTTCGACATATACACACCAAAATAAGATTTACATATACTAGGATATTTGTAGTTATTTAATAAATATAGAGAATCTTCTTGACTTAAATAATAGCTAAGTGATAAAATTTAGGTAGGAAATGTAGAAATGCATTTCTTAAGATTTTTAAAATTTTGGAGGACTGATAATTATGGCACTTATACCTTACAATATGCCTTGTGATTTTGATTTCTTTTCACCTTTTGACAATATCTCATTGTGTTCAAGCATGAAAAACATAATGAATACAGATATAGTTGAAGGAGAAAATGAACTTAAAATAGTTATGGATGTTCCAGGAATCAAGAAAGAAAATTTAAAGATAACTCTTGAAAAGGGAGTTTTAACTGTTTCAGGTTCTACTCAAAGTGAGTCTGAAGAAAAAGATCAAGAAGGAAATTATATAAAAAGAGAACGTCATTCCGGAGAATTCACAAGAAGCTTTAACGTTAATAAGAATTTAGATAAATCCGACGTAAAGGCTAAACTGGAAAACGGTACTTTGACTTTGACTCTTCCTAAAAATCAACCGGAAGAAAGTAATTCAAATGTTATTGACATAGAATAACTTCGGATTAGTATTTTACTTAAGGTATCCATCAAATTGGTGGGTGCCTATTTTTTATTGACATTTATTATAATTTTAGATATAATAGATAATCGTTCCAAAGTATATGGGATAATTTTGTTGACAAAGGAGAGTGCCTGATATGATATTATCTACTAAGAAGAAAAATGAGATTGCTAAAAAATGCGAGCAAAGGTTTAATTTGATAAAAGATTATCCCTATGTAACTAGCGTCCCCGAGAAAGGGAAACCTTATATTTTGAAAGAATGCTATAGTGAAGGTGGAACTCCGGGAATACTAGTTGAGCTTGCTAAATGTAAGGGGCTTGGCAAAAGTAAATTTGCAGATATCGTAAAAGAGATGAACAAAGAACGTAAAAAATTTGCTAAAGATTTTGCCAATCAAGGTAATTATTATAATATAGTTTCAAAATTTGCAGTGGGAAATGATAGCTCCTTGAAAGCTGATATTGAGAAATTAAATAAAATTTATAAAAAGATAGAAGCTATGGAAAAAGATGCTTATGACGTTGCTTGCAAGCAACGAGATAGATATAAAAAAGCCTCAAAAGATGATCAGGGTAAATATGGATATTATCCCAGTAAAAATCCCGCATCTTCGAATGGTCAGATAAGGTGGATTTGTCATGGATTGATATTAAATATAGTTTTTTTTTCCGCACACGGTTACCCTTGTTATATTTGTGTAGACAGATTCGTGACATGGAAAGAATCTAAAGAAGAAAGTAAGAAATTCATAGACGAATATAATAATCTTAGAATTAAATTTTTAGAAATTTTTGATAACAACCCAAAACTGGAGCCTTATCTTCTACTTCAATCTACACCGCGTAATGTCACAAAAGAAATTAATTCAGTACTCAAACGCGTTGCTGATTATAAGGAATTTGTTGAAATTCAATGTAAAAAATGGGGACATTACTTCTGTAAAAAAGGACCCCAGAACACTTATTGGGATAAAGTTAAATATGAAGTTGCTAAGTATATGAGTAATCTTAATTGGAAGGAAACTAAGAGCGATGAAGAAATTAAAGAAGTACTTGAGGAATTGAGAAAAAAGAAAGGGAATAATTTTAAAGAATTTATAAGAGTTCAAAAGGAATTAAGTGAATGGATAAAAGACTAAAATTGCGAGTTGACTTGCTCCTCAACTAGTGAAAATTTTTTCATTCAGCATTTTGAATTAGCCCCCAATTAATCGAATGCTTTAGAATACATCTCAAAATAAGCTCCTTGCTTAGAGATTAACTCTTCGTGTTTTCCGCATTCTTTTATTTCGCCATCTTGAATAACTATAATCAAATCGGCGTTTTTGATGGTACTTAGTCTGTGAGCTACTACTATGGACGTCTTTTGGGCCAAAATTTTTGAAAGATAGCCCTGCAGACGGTTTTCGGTTAAGGTATCAACGCAAGCGGTGGCTTCATCTAGGACTAATATGGGTCTGTGCGCAAGCACGGCCCTTGTTATACATATCATTTGTTTTTGTCCTTCTGAGAGGTTATGTGCATTTTCTTCAATGATGGTATCGTAGCCCTGAGGAAGAGAGGCTATAAATTCGCTGATTCCCAACATCTCGACGGTCTGTTTGACAGTTTCATCGGAGGCGGTTAGGTTTCCGTATCTTATATTTTCCAGTATACTTGCATTATAGAGCCAAGATTCTTGAGTAACAACGCTGAAGTACTGCCTATACTCTTGGAGGTTTAAATTATTTATATTTTTTCCTCCAATCAAAATTTCTCCGGAAGATAAATCATAGAATCGCAAAAGGAGCTTGAGAATAGTGGATTTACCGCTACCGGTTTCTCCAACAATTGCAATATTTTTCCCCTCTTCTACTTTGAAGGAGATGTTTTTTAAAACCAGCTTATTTTCCTCATACCCAAAGGATACATTTTTAAACTCTATATCAGTATTCAGAGGGCAAGGTAGCGGTCTATCTGAAGTTTCTTCGGGCGAATTTAAAAATTCAATTATTCGTTTACCAGCGGCATATGCTGACTGAAAATTTCCTCCTATGGAAGAAAATTCGATAATAGGTTTTGTAATTTTATCTGAATAGGCAACGAAAGCCGTGATATCACCTATTTTTAGTCCTCGTACTATAGAGAAATACCCTCCCAAAATACAGCACAGCACATACGAAACACTTGATAAAAAGCTCATGATAGGCGACACTATACTTGAAGAAAATCCCGAATGAAAACCTTCTTCCTTTAGAGAAGTGTTTAGAGTATTGAATTTGCTTTTAAAGTAATTTTCTGCACTGAAAGTTTTAATAGTTTGATATCCTGAAAAAGATTCATCAACGCAGCTGTTTATTTCTCCAAGGGTCTTTCTATAGGAAGTAAAATACTTTTGAGAATTTTTGAATATTATTATCATTATTATGAGCATTAGGGGGAATATCCCTAGAGAGATAAGTGTCATTTCCCAGCTAATAGAAACCATCATCCAGACCGTCCCGATGGAGACTATAACTGAGGAAATTAACTTTCTAATGGTATCAATGAAAAGCGAACTTACAGATTCAGCATCGTTTACAACACAAGAGAGTATTTCTCCTGTGTTTTTTTCTTCGGTGCATTTAAGAGATATTTTGCTTATTTTTTCCGATATTTCACTTCGGATATCATAAACTATTTTCACCGACGTTCTTGAAAATACATATCTTCCCAAGCATGAACAAAGACCGTCAACAGAATATAAAACTAGCAAAAAAGCAAGTAGATTAAATATATAGTTGAGGTCTATGCAGGGGTAACCGAAAGTATCTGTCGCGGATAGGGCAGTAATACCTTTTCCGGCAATTTTAGGACTCCATACAGCAATCAACGACTCAACTACGCTGAATATCATTACTATTAAAATACTGAATTTATATTTAGAGAAATAGCTCAAAATTTTTTTATTTGTATTCTTAGATTTTGAAACGTCTTTTTTCATAATTTAATCACCCACTTGAACTCTAAGCATATTGCGATATATATGGCAGTTCTGGTAAAGTTCTTCATGATTTCCAATTCCAACAATTTTCCCCTCGTCCATAACAATTATTTTATCGAGGTTTTTAATTGTTCCTATTCGCTGAGATACTAAAAATACGGTTTTGGAGTTCAGGTAGGACAGAATTTTATTTCTAACCTCGAATTCTGTTTTAAAATCCAGGGCAGAGAAGGTATCGTCAAACAAGTAGATAGAAGCTTTCTTGAGGAGTCCTCGTGCCATACAGAGGCGTTGTTTTTGTCCACCAGAAAGGTTAGAACCAGCTGGAGCGATTGTGGTTTCCAGGCCTTTTTCTTCTATGAATTTTTCCATTTGAACGATTTTTAAAACTTCCATCATATCTTCTGAAGTGGATTCAGGGTTGCCAAGCCTGAGATTAGAGTCCACTGTCCCCGAGAATAAAAAATCTTGTCCGGAAACGTAACAAATATTTTGAAGTATACTGCTTTTTTCAAAAGATTTTATGCTCTTTTCTCCTAAGAGAATTTCTCCTTCGTCGGGGTCATACAAGCGAGTGATAAGTTTTATTAACGTGCTCTTTCCGCTACCAACATTTCCGATAATTGCTATTTTACTGCCTAAATTTACTTTAAAATTTATATTGGTTAAAGTGTTTGTGGAATTTGAAGGGTATTTAAAATATACATTTTTAAATTGAAGCTGCGTACTGGAAGTAAAATGTTCTGGTAAAGGGATATCAGCGGTTTGGATTTCTTCGGGCACGTTTAATACTTCAGATACTCTTTGCATAGAAACAAATAGTTTTGGAATCATGGACAGCATAAGTGATACCATAATAAATGCACTCATTACAAGCATCGCATACTGCATAAAAGCAACTGTTTCTCCTACCTTCATTTCATAGCTGTTTATTTTTTGGGCGCTTAGAAACAAAATCAAGACGGTTAATAAATTACCCCAAATCATTAGGGCAGGGGAAATAAGAGCTGTTATTTTATTTATAAAAAGTGAGATATCAGCAAATTCAAGATTAGACTTTTTAAACCTTTCCAGTTCGAAGTCTTGATTTCCAAAACTTCTGGTTATTTTTATACCGCTTAGTTGTTCTTTAAGAACTAAATTAAAATTATCTTCTGTTTTTTGAAGCAGTTTAGCTCGCGAATTGATTGATTTAAATCCTTTGAGCGTTATGAATGCACTTAAGCTTCCTCCCAGTAGGATTATCCAAGCCAGGGAAGGAGAAGTCATAAGCACCATAACTATACCTCCAATCATCATGATAGGGGGTATAAACATTTGGGTAATGAGTATTAAAAAGGATTGCACTTGCTCGACGTCTGTTGTAACGCGAGTTATTAGTGAAGAAGAGGAAAATTCAGCTGTTTTGGCATAAGGAAAGCTCATTATTTTATGAAATACGTCTTTCCTAAGATTTGCTGATATGTTGCAGGAAATTTTGGTTGTCAATTTACTCGTAAGAATCGTACACACGGCAGCTAAAAGTGAAATCCCCAGCATCATGCCGCCGGTTTTTACTATGTAGTTCATTTGCATACCAATAATTTGGTCTTCAATTTGGACTGCACCTATCAAAGGTGAATTTTGTTGCATACCATGCTGCTTGATACCAATATCTATGAGATTACACATAAGCATGGGCAAAAGAAGAGCACAGATTTGGCTTATGATAGTTGTAAAAAACATCAAAATCAAATTTCTAGTTTGAGATTTAAGATAAACCAAGAACTGTTTTATTTTTTTAAAGTTCAATTTTATCAAATCCTTATGTGCCGAATTTTAATTACTTAAATTAACTGAGGAAATGATAAAACAAACAGTAAATTAAAGCAAGTGTTTAATTTTTTGGCTTTTCTTTAGCATACTTCTTTTTGGTTGCAAATCCTCCCCGAATATGCCGCTGAGCTTTATTTATCTCTAAAACTTTTTTTACCTCATCATATAGCCGAGAATTTATTTTTTGAAGTCTTTCGGAAACGTCTTTGTGGACCGTCGATTTGGAAACTCCGAAGGATTTCGCAACTGCCCTAACAGTAGTTTTATTTTCCGCCATATATTCTCCGAGTTTTAAAGCACGAGCTTCTAGGATTTCATTCAAGAAACTAACCTCCCGAATTTTTAAATACAAAAATGTATATGTTAAAGTTCGGGAGTTTATCACTATTCAATCTAACATTTTAACGTAAGGGAATAGAGCCATCATATGTACAACTATTGTGAAGTTTTGCGAATAATATAAAATTCATGGTGCGATATTTTAGTTCTTTTTTTAATTCTCCCCAATTTGCTCTCAGATTATCGTATTGTTCATAGGGGGCGGTAAGTGCTATGGCTCGGCTCATACGGCTGTAAATCCTTTCAAATCCAAAAAAGACGTCATATAGGATATTTATACACTCATCATTTTCTTCAACAGGATATCCTTGGCTAGCATCAAATGAGGTTGATTCCATGTAATCGCAGTAACTAAGAATGTGTTGTTCTAATTCTTGAAAAATTAGATCTATACGAAAAAGTCTTATGTTTAATTTAGGCGATAACTCTTTTGGAATGCCAACATCCTTTATTTTTTGAACAAAGCCGCGGCATTTATAAAACAAAGCTATTATATGACTCATATATTTATCCCTGACGTGAAAAGAGCGATTGCTCAAAGCCGAAAAATCGGTAATATTATTATCCTCAAGAATATATGTTTGATTTTCTTTGCAAATATCTCCTTCAAATGGATGAGGGCAATCATTATCAGCAAGGGCGTTTCCTGCCACCAAAAGGCTTGTACATCCTAGACATAAAAATTTTTTCATTAGTTTTAATAATTTCATTTTTAACCTCTCCTTTTTACTGTATAAATTTGTTGAATTCACATTATATCGTCTATTT